>MDSW01167905.1_pt1 | contig 32344 bp, 34 predicted proteins | sample 811171 | NCBI WGS metagenome assembly MDSW01 (sample SAMN05326641, study PRJNA326480) | marine metagenome | isolation source: seawater | place: Atlantic Ocean: North West | collected 2012 | reverse complement strand
TGTGTTTAGTTGGATTTTGATTCATATCAAAGCTATATAGTAATTTATGTCTAAATTAAAAGGTTTATTATTAACAGAAGGTATGCACGGAATGTTAAGCCAAGTTGAGGGATTAGCTAAAGCTTTGGATTTAGATTTTATACACGAAAAAATTGAACTTAATAATTTTTGGAAATTTTTACCTCCGAAAATAACACCAGTGCAAAATTTTGTTTTTCAAAATAAAATCGAGGAATATTTTAATATTGTAATCTCATGTGGGCGAAAAAGCGTCATACCTTCAATATACTTAAAAAATAAATATAAGAGTAAAATTATAAATATTCATATTCAAGATCCAAAAGTATCATTGAAAAATTTTAATTTTGTTATAGTTCCAGAACATGACAGGTTAACTGGAGCAAATGTTTTAACTACAAAAGGTTCAATTCATTATTTGACTAAAGATGAATTAACTTTAAGTCAAAATTATCTGAAATCTAAAATAAATCCTGAAAAAAAAATAGTCTCATTTATAATTGGAGGTCCAAACAAATATTATAGTTATGATAACACTATAATTGATAATATTTTTTCAAGGATAAGGAAAAACTTTATACAAAAAAATTATCAAGCAATTATAGTGCCATCAATAAGAACTCCTAAAAAAATTATTGAAAAAGCACAAAACTTTTTTGATAAAAATCAAATTATAATTCCAAATATTGATAAAAAGGCATATATTTCTTCTTTACAGTTGGCGGATCATATAGTTGTAACTTGTGACTCGACTTCGATGATTTCAGAAGCAGCTTTAACTGGCAAACCAATATATGTTGCAAGAATACCAACGAAAAAGAACGATCGAAGATTTAAGGACTTTTTTAATTTATTTGAACGCTTAAATATTGTTAAAAACCTTGATACGTCTGTAGAGAATTGGAATTATAAAAAATTAGATGAAACCCAAAGAGTATCACGATATATAAAAGATAAAATTAATAAATATGACTTTTCTTAATTCTATATTAAATAAATCAAAGAGACACAGTGTTCCTTTTGAGCACTGGGAGTATACAGATTCATTAACTGACGAGGCAATTGAAGAAATTATAAATGCGGATATAGCTGATGTTAACAAACATAATTTAACTTATGATGGCACGAGAGCAATTGATGGTGGTGCAGCGGAATTTAGAGAAGGAATTGCTTCAGGAGGCAAAGCTATAAAATTTAGATGCTTTATAACAAAACAAAATGCTCAAAGTTTTCCAAGCTTGGTAAAATTTATTAAAGAGCTTCAATCAAAGAAAACCTACGAAACTCTATCTAAACTAATTAAAAAAGATTTATCTAAATCATATGTGAGGGTTGAAGTAATTTGTGATAGGAAAGGTTTTTGGTTGAAACCTCATTGCGATATCAAGGAAAAAATATTATCAGGCTTAATATTTGTTAACAAATTAAACGAATCTGAAAATTTGGGTACAGATTTTTACAATGAAAGATTAGAAAAAGTTAAAACTGTGCCTTATAAAAATAATTATGGATATTTTTTTACTAGCGGACCAAATACATGGCATGGTATGGAAAAAAAAGAAATAGTTAAAGAAAGGCGATGCCTGCAAGTAAATTATGTAACTTTTCCGACTGACTGGAAAGTCGAATAATTAAATATCTATTTTGTATTTTTTTAGTATTTTTTTTCCTTTTTCAAAGTCGCTAAAATCAACAATATCGTCTGTTTCAAGTGTAATACTGAACGCTTCCTCTAGATTAGACATAAGTGTCATGTGTCCAATCGAGTCCCATTCTGGAATATCGTTATATTTTAAATTTTTTTTTAGCAATTGTTCATCTATTGCTAACCCATCTACAAATGCCTTGTTATATTTATCAATGTTACTCATTTAATTTTTTTTTGATATCTTCTATTATCTTATCTGGTACAAGTCTATTGTAATTTTTTAAAAAGTTATAAGAACCACTTTTAGAATATTCATTTTTTACTCCGAGTGTAAGTTGTTGAGGAGTATTTTTAACTTTGGACAAAACTTCAGAAACAGCAGAACCTAAGCCACCAATGGTATTGTGTTCTTCAATTGTTACTATTAACTTAATATTTTTTGTAAATCTAATTATAATTTCTTCATCAATAGGTTTAATTGTATGCATATTTATTACTGCACAATCTATATTTTCTTTTATAAGTTCATTAGCCACTTTGATGCAATCACTTACGCACGCTCCCGCAGCGAATATTGCAATATCTTTGCCTTCTCTTAACAAAATCCCTTTTCCAATTTTAAAATCATAATCCATATTATTAACTATTGGATTATTTGTTCCTCCGGTTAATCTTACATAGCATGACGAGTCATCATTTATTGATGCTTCTATTGCTTTAATTGTTTCTAATGAGTCCGATGGAGATATTATTTTTATATTTGGAATAGATCTAAGTATCCCAATATCCTCAATGCAACAATGAGTAAAACCAAGATTTCCCAGCACCAGTCCGCTAGCAAGACCAACCATGGTTATTTTTTCTTTCATATAGCCAAGATTAACTTTTATTTGCTCACAACAGCGTATTACTTGAAACGGAGCAAAGGTAGTAGTAACAACTCTAAAATTTTCACTTGCTAAACCTGTTGCAACACCAATCAAATTTTGTTCTGCTATTCCCAAATCTAAATAGTTTTCAGGGTATTGTTTTCTAAATCTGTCTAAACCTGCTGAAGTAGATACATCACATGTAAGAATTAGAAGATCTTTATATTTTTTTACCATCTCAATCATGCTTAGACCAAAAGTTGCTCTAGGACCAATTGACGACCAAAGTTTTATATTTTTTTCATTAATTTCCATTTATTTATTCTATCTCTTTGATTGCCTCGTTATATAATTTTTCAGTCATAATTGAATGGTGCCAAGCATTATTGTTTTCAGTCAAACTAAAACCTTTACCCTTAACAGTATTTGCTACTAGTAAATTTGGTTTATCGTTAGTTTCAGTTTCACTAAAATATTTTAACATTTGAGGTAAGTCATGCCCATCAAGTTCTTTTACATTCCAACCAAAGCTTGACCATTTGTCGTGCAAACTTTTTAAATCCATAATTTCTAGATTTTGACCCGTTTGTTGAAAATTATTTTTATCAATTATTACATTTAAATTATTTAATTTAAACTTAGGAGCTGCCATTGCCGCTTCCCAAACAGAACCCTCATTGCACTCTCCATCTCCTAAAACAACATAGACTTTAAAAAATTCTTTTTTTTTAATAGATGAAATTGCAAGACCAATGCCGATTGAAAGACCCATTCCCAAAGACCCAGTTGAAAAATCTATTCCGAGATCCCTATTTTTTACTGGGTGTCCTGGCAAATTGGTATTATCTTTTTCGAAAGTATTAAGTTCTTCATCAGATATTTTTCCAATTAAATTAAGCGCAGAATAATAAGCAAGGCACGCATGTCCTTTGCTTAATATAAACCTGTCTTCTTTCCCATTTTTATTATTTTTTTTCATTTTATGTTTGAATAAAATTGAAACTATGTCTGCTATTGATAAAGCTCCACCAATATGGGCACTAGCCGATCCAGCATTTAAAGACATTTTTAAAATTTTTTTTCTTAGATTTTTACTAAATTCAGATATCTCTTTTATAATTTGATCTTCGGGCATTAAATCCCTCCATCAACTCTGAGCGTTTGTCCAGTTACATATTTCGACAAGTCTGAAGCAAAAAAAAGCGCAACGTTTGCTATATCTTCTGGTGTTCCAATTCTATTTAAAGAAGTTTGATTGATAACCTCATCCTGAATTTTTTTTGGTGTATTATTTTTCATCATATCAGTTTCTGTTAACCCAGGCGCAATTACGTTTACTCTAATTTTCATTTTTCCAATCTCTCTAGCGAGAGTTTTTGCCTGAGATATTATTGCGGCTTTTGATGATGAATAAGCATTTCTTCCAATATTTCCGTCGATTGCAGAACTAGAGGAGATATAAATTATACTTCCATTTTTTTGTTTAGTCATTGACTTTAACAAAATTTGGGTAAATGCCATTTGTGAAAAAAAATTTACATCGAATATTTTTTTTATATTTTGAATTGTTGTCATTTGAAATATTGAATTTTCTACAATTCCAACATTGTTAACTATCACATCTATTTTTTCACTTTTTTCTAGTATTTCTCGTGATTTATTTTTAACCTGATTGAGATCCTCAAAATCTAATTCGATTGGTACTATTGTATTTTTATTTTTTGAAGAGATATTCTCTATATAACTGGAAAATTCTTTATTATTTTTTCTAACGCAGGCGTATATGTCAGCACCGTTAATAGAAAAAATTTCTAATATTTTTTTTCCTATTCCTTTATTGCAGCCTGTAATTACTGCAGTTTTATTTTTTAATAGCATTAATTAACAAAATCTTCTTTAGAAAAAATTTCTTCAGCTAGGGCAGGTTTAAAAATACTTTGACCACTTTTGGTCATAAATTTTCTAATAAAGCTTTTGTCCTCACCCGCTAAGCATAAATCACTATGATTTTTAAAATATTTAATTTTAAATCCGAAATCAACTATCTCTTTTAAAGATTGTTTAAAAATGTTACCAATTTTTATGTGGACATAAGGGCATACCAAAACATCACCTAATGGCGTAATGTATAATCGATTAACAGTTGTACAACCTAAAATACCTTCATAAGATCTATCAAAAGGATTCCATATATTTCTAATTAAATTTTTATATTCTTTTCTAATTTTTCTTAAATATTGTCTATCTTTATCATCACAAATTATATCTTCAGCCTTTTGCCACATTCCAGCTGGTACAGCTACATTGAGTAATGTTTTATATTTTTGCTGCTTAGAGTAGTCTAGAAGTTGCTTTAAGTGATCAGTATGTGCATTATAATGTCCAACAGTTATATTTAAGTAAGGGTCTATCCCAGCTTTTTGTACATGTTTTAAACCTTCTATCGCTCTTCTCCAAGAATCTTTCCTACCTCTTATTTCATCATGAATTTTTTCATCCATGCTGTCTATACTTACCGAAACTCTACTTACATTAGCTTCGGCCAGTCTTTTTGCCATTTTTTCATCTAAGTGATAACCATTCGTAGTAAGATACAGATAAAATCTCTCGGGCTTAATAGCTTCCAAAACTTTAAAAAGTTTTTTAGGCTGCAATAAAAGCTCTCCACCCTGCAAATCAAATTCAAAATATCCTAATTCGTCTGCCTCGTCTGCCAATCTAGCAATTGCACCGTAATCTAAATATTCTTTTACATGGTCTCCCTTTGGCGAGTTTGTAAAACAATATTTACATCTTAAATTGCAGGCGTTATTAAAGTTTAAATCTATTCCTCTTGTTTTAGTGCCAACTTTTCCATCGTTATATTTTACATATTCATAAAAATCTTTGAGTTTTTTTACTAACCTTGGCTTTTTAAGTAATGATGATGCTATCGGCATTTAGTTTTTTTATTATTTACCCAAATTATACTTTTTAATTTCTTCTGGCAATATCAAAGTAAAATTAGCCTGACAAGCAAGAATTTTATCAACATAACCTTTAGCTTCAAAAGTAGCTATACCTCTTTTAAACGACTTTACTAAAGTCTCCATATTTAAAGTCATGCCAGGTATTATTTTTTTATAAAATTTTAAATTATTTGCCCCAGTTAAATATAAAATTTTATTTTTATAATTTGGAAGAGTTACTATAGTCAATGATGACATTTGAACAAGCGCCTCGATCTGAAGCATTCCTGGTACATTTGGATCAGAAGGCCAATGTACTTTAAAATACCATTCGCTTTCATTAAACTTTTTATAACCTTTAGCAGATTTTCCCGGAATTATTTCAGTTGCACAATCAACAAATAAATACGGGTCTTTATTTTGTTGATATTCTAAAATTTTTTTTTTATCTAAGTTTAAAGTTTCCATTTTATTAATCTATACTTATTTTTCTAGAAAGAGTTTTAATTATATCGTACCCATCCCAATCAAGATCCATATACAAAGCTTTTCCAATAGGTACTATTCTGTCTATCCCATAAATTTTATTTTTATTAAAAAAATCTAAAAAATATTTTTTTTTAAAACCAAAGTAGGTCAATGTTTGAAATTTTTTTGTTATAAATCGACCTATTTTGTTTAAATCGTTAACATTAATTTCATAAAAGTATCCCCACCTGCCTCTTAAATTTTCTATTTCATTAGTAATTTTTTTCAATTCTAATGTATAAAGGTATGGACTTATTACCTTGCCTTTTTTAAATATATTATCTCTAGACATATCAAGACAAAATTTATTATATTTTTCTGTCACTGCATTCATAGGCAAATCATAGTCTTTTTTAATTTTTTTGTTTAATCGATCCCAAAATTTTAGTTTTGCATTTTTATTATTTTTTCCATACCACATAATTAGATGTGGTGATGAACATGCATTTTGATCAATAATGTACGTGTCATTAAAAAAATCTTTTATTAAAAGGCTTAATTTTTTTTCAGATAACTTCATAATTTTTTCTGAATTGATAATGCATAATGAATATCGATCGCCGAATGTAATATCTGTTGCACTAGGCATAATTTTATAGCTTCTTAATTCGTTGATTGTTTTATCACCACCCCAAATTATTCTTAAATCACAATTTTCTGATAATACTTTCGATATACTATTTTCTCTATTATCTTTATATTTAATAATTAAAATTAATTTTTTTAAAAATTTATATTTTTTAATTCTGAAAATTTCATTTAATAAATTGCAAATCAAAGAAATTTGAGGAAAATTTCTAGATGGTATTTTTACTATATTTGAATTACCCGACAATAGTCCAAATATTAATGAGTAGAAAAAATTTGTAGGAACATTAGATGGTGTAACATGGAAGATTAACCCTTTTCCTAATCTAAAATCCTTATGCAAATTTTTTTTTCTTAATTTGTATATATTTTTTTTTGAACACCAGAATGCTAGCGCTATTAGATCAGGATATTTTCTAGCCGTTTTATTGGAAATAATTTTTTGAGAAAAAAATGTTAAGAAATCACAAATTTTTTCATCAAATGGTTCTAAAATAATTTTATTGGGTTTATCTCCAGCTAGTATTTTTATATCTAATTTTTTAAAATTAAACATCGCTACAACCTCTTATAATTGAGTTTTCAACTCTTCCGTAGATTTTAAAACACTTACCCTTATGATTACAGCTTGAATTTTTATTTGTTATAATTTCTCCTATGTCTTCAGTTAAAATATTATGTCCAGGATAGCTTTTTGGTAGCAAAGATAACAATTGAACTAAACCTTTGCCTTTATTTAGTATATCAAAATTTTTATCACGAATAAAAATCTCAGAAAAATCTGAACATACAAATAGATTACATTTAGGACATTCAAAAAATATAGATCCAATTTGCTCTATTAGGCCATAATAATTAAAAATTTTTGTTAAATTATATTTATTATTAAATTTCTTTTTAAAATTTATATTTGAGATTTTGTTTTTTTCTAATTTTTTCCATCCTCCGCCATGAATTAAAATAGCATTTTTTAGATTAATTTTTTGATTGTTTTTAATTTTTTTAAAAAATGTTTGAAAGACTTCATAAGTAAAGCCAAACATAAAAAATTTTTTTTTCGAAAATTTTTTTAAAAATTCTTGTAGTTTGCCGTAATTAACATCACCATTTTTTTCAAGTATATAAGTATGATTTGTTCCAAAAATTGAGAAACCTAGAATTGCTGCAATTTTCGCATCAAACTTATCTCTGATTATATTTGGATTTTTACTTATAATTAACATTGGCAGTCTCGAATTGCCAAAGTGATGTTCAAAGATTTTTGTAAGCACTATTCTTTGTCTGTTTGCATTATTTTTATCTAGGTAAATTTTAGAAGTTTTTGATCCGGACGTGCCAGATGATGATAATGTTTTAAAAATTTTTTTTTCATTTACACTAACTAATTTTAAATCTTTAAATACATTTGTTGTTAAAAATGGTAAATTTTCCAAATTACAATTTTTTAATTTATAATTTAAACCCTTTAAAATTTTTTTATAACTATTTGATTTTAAATAATGATGCTTTGTTAATTTATTGATTTCATTGTAAAATATATCTTTTTTATCCTCTCTGTTTAAAAAGAAGGGATTTTTTTCAAAAATTTTATCTTGTTTATTATTCAATTTTATAAAGTTTTTAGTTTATTTTTTTTAAATTTTTTAACATATGCAAATTCAATAAAATTTTGATTCACATTTAGTTGATTTGATAATTCTTTTTTAATCGAATTTTTGTTAAACTTTTTATTATTATAATTTATTTTAATCTTATTATCCATATTTTCACACGCACAATCATAACCTTTTTTATTGATCATTTTCTCTATATCATCCAAACTTATTCTATTGCCAAATAGTTTGATAAATCTTTTTTTTCTGCCAGAAATATAAAAAAATTTTTCTTTATCAAAAAAACCTATATCTCCTGTCAATAGTTTGAAATTATTATCATTTTTATTTTTAAGATCACGATATGAATATGCATATCCTAAACAAACATTTTTTCCAAAGTAGATAATTTCACCCTCGGTGAAAGGTTTTCGTATTTGTTTTCCTTTGTTTGAAATTAAAATAAATTTGCCCCCTTTTACAGGCTTTCCGATACTGTTAATTTTTTTTAAATTAAATCTATAATCTAGCAAAGACATTCTAGGTGAGGCTTCAGTTTGACCATACATATTGTAAAATTTAATTTTATTTTTAGTTGAATAATATATTAAATTTTTTAAAGTTTCCTCGCTTGCTTTTCCCCCAGCTAAGGCGATAGTTTTTAGTTTTTTTGTAAATAAATTTTTAAAATTTAATTTAAATAAAATCTCAAAAATAAATGGAACTCCATAAAAATGTGAAGGTTTATATTCTCTATATACATCCCAAAATTTTTTCTCTAAAATTGAACTTTTATTTAAAATAATTTTTGCACCTGAAATTAAAAAAGTATTAATTATTGATAGACCATATGTATAACTTATCGGCAAGGTCGTAACAACACTATCACTTTGATTTAATTTTATACTTTTAATAATACTTTCTGAATTATCAAAATAATTTTGGTACGACAGTCTTACAAACTTGGGATTTCCTGTTGTTCCTGATGTACTTAATAAAATACCTAAATCTTTAAAAATTTTATGTTCAAAAATTTTCTTTCTTACTAAAATTTTATAATTTTTTTCTATTTTAAGAATTTTATAATTATTTTTTAAAGGATAATTTTTATCTAAAATAAGGTAATTTGGTTTATATTTAATTAATAAATTTTTAAGATTATTACTGTTTATATTTTGATTTAGAATTACTACTACAGCTTTTTTATTAATTAAACCAATGTAATAAAGTATAGTTTCTACATTATTGCTGGACAATAAAAAAACCAAAGATCTACTTTTGATGTCTTGTGTGATTTTTTTAGATTCTTTAATTAATTCGCTATAAGTGTAAACTTGGTTTCGATCTATAACTGCAGTTCTGTTTTTATATTTGTTAATTTGATTCAAAAATGTCATTTTATAAAAATACTAATCTAATTTTTTATAGGATAAATAAAATTACTTTTTTCTTTTTTTAAGTCATCAATAATTATTTTACTAGCTAGATTTAAATCTATAAGTGAAAATAATACATCCTTTAATTTTATTTTCTTTAAAGCTTTTATTTTAATGAGTTCAACATCTAATAAATTGCTGATCTTAGTAGCATCACACAAATTTGTTTTTCTAACAAACATAGTATATTTTTTAATTTTTTTCGAATTTTTTTCATCTATATATTTTGAGGCAAAAGTTTTATGATATCTATATTTGACATTCACTTTTTGCTCAAAATAATGATCCATAGTAAATGCTTCTTTGTAATCAATTCCGATAAAAAGATTTTTTGCTTTTTTTTTAAATAAAAAATCAAATGGTGAATTTGCACTCCAAGCACTTCTGTTTTTAAGATTAACTAATAAATTTTTATATTTGCCCCAAACTGCAAATGAATAAATGGGATGTTTGGTTCGCTTGAAATCTTTTCTTTTAATTGAATGGTTCGAGAGTGCTCCACATTCACTTTTAGTATTTTTTATATCAAAAGGTTTTTTTTTACAAAAATCCCAATTATATGTTGGAATTAAAATTGTTCCATTTGATCCTACTGACTTAATTAAGGTATTAATAAATATATCAAGATCTAATTCTTTTTTTTCTTTTCTAAAAGTTGTTAAAATTTTTAAAAGATCAGATGCTACATAAAGAATATCACCTTTTTTAATGCCAATTTTTTTAAATATTTTAAAAAATTTTTGATATGTTTTTAATTTTTTGTCATATCTTTTTTGCTTCATATTGTTCAATTATTGAACATATCGTTCAATAATTGAACAGTAAAGGAAAATTATTGACATATATAGCAATACTTATTAAAACTTGCGTGTTAAAGCTTATAACGATAGTTATAAAATAATGAACAGTAAAAAATATCTAATTAATTAAGTATGAATATTTATAATATAACTAATTTGAAAGATACTATAAAATCTAATTCTCAAAAGCTAATTTTATATGGCGCAGGAGATCTAGGAGAATTAACAAAGTTCGCGTTTGACAATCTTAATGTTAAAGTTGATTTTTTTTGTGATAGCAACAAAGATAAAGTTGGACAAAAGTATTTTGGAGTAAAAATAATTTCTCCAGAAGAATTATTTAGCATGGATAAAAATACAAATATATTTATTTCTAACAACTATATATCTGTATTAAAAAAAAAATTAAAAAATGAAAATTTTAAAAATATATTTGACTGTGTAACTTTACTCGAAAATACAGAGTTTCCTTTGGACAAAACTTATGAAAAAATTCATTCACAAAAAATAGAAAGAAGAATAGCTTTTTATAAAAACATGTGCTTAAAAGACGATTATATAAGCAATGGAAAACTTATTCTTAAGTCATTAGATGTGCAGATTACAGAAAGGTGTTCTCTTAAATGTTCAAACTGTTCAAACTTAATGCAATACTATAAAAATCCCAAAAACAGTGAGATGGAAGTCATGTTTAAATCAATCGATAGATTTATGCGGTCTATTGATGAGATTTATGAATTCAGAATTTTAGGTGGTGATCCTTTTATGAATAAGGAAATGTATAAAGTTGTTAATAAATTAAAAGAATATTCAAAAGTAAAAAAAATTATAGTTTATACAAATGGAAGGATAATTCCAAAAGGTGAAAATTTGGAATGCCTTAAAGATAATAGAGTAATCGTTGATTGTACTAATTACGGAAAAATTTCAAATAAGCATGATGAAATAGTAAAATTATTTGACGAACAAGGAATTCTCTATTCAACTTTTTTAACTACTCAATGGCAAGATTGTGGAAGAATATTACCTTTTCAAAATAGAACTGAAAAAGAAAATACTTTTTTATTTGAAAACTGTTGTAACAGTGACCTTCTAAGTTTGTTACACGGAAAATTATATAGGTGTCCATTTTCCGCTAATGGGGTAAACATTAAAGCTATTCCTGATGACGCAACAGATATTGTAGATTTGGTTGATGAAAAAATCACTATTGATGAATTAAGAAAAAAAATAAAATATTTAACTTTTGATAAAAAATTCTTAACCGCATGTTCATACTGTAACGGAAGAGACTTTAGAACAGCACCAATAACAGCGGCAGCTCAATCAAAAAAACCTTTAGAATATAAAGAAATTGTGTAAAGAAATTCTTTTTAGCGTTGTTATACCTTCTTATAATTCTTCTAATACAATAGAGCGTTCGATTAATAGTATTCTTCAACAGAATTATCAAAATTTTGAAATTTTAATAATTGATGATGGCTCTAATAAGCTTACTAAAAAAGTGTACAAAAAAATTATTAAAAAAAGCAAAAAAATAAGAATAATTTTTAATAAAAATAATCTTGGTGTTTCTAAATCAAGAAATATAGGAATTAACTTTTCTAGAGGTAAATATATTATTTTTTTAGACAGTGATGATTTTTTTCTAAAAAATTTTTTTCAAAATTTAAGAGATTTAATTAGCTCTAACAATCCTGAAGCAGTAATAGCTCAAAATAAGTTTATTTCATCAAATATTTCAGACAAAAAATTATTCACTAAGCTATTCGAAAAAAGACAACTAAGTTTTTTTTGTTGGAGCTATATTTTGCAAAAAAAATTCATTAAAAAAAATAAAATTCTTTTTGAAGATATTAAAGTTTTTGAAGATCAATTATTTGTTTTTAAAGTTATTAAATATCTTAAAAATTATTTATTTTATAGAAAAAAATATATTATTAGAACTGAAAATTTATCGAGTTTAGGAAGACTTACAAGCTATCATTCATCTTATGCATATCTCCAAATTCTTAACAGAATATTAGAGTTAATTAAAAAAACTAAAAATAAAAATATATTAAATTACATGAGAAGCAAAAGATCTTCTGCATTAAATTTTTTAAGCCTTTTCTCATTAGTTTGTAATGACAACGAAATAAAAAAATTATCGAAAGAAATTAATAATTCTAATTTACATTTTAAAAATGAAAAGAAAGATTATTATCCCATTCTAAAACTTTATCGAAAAAAAAACCAAAATAAATTGATAAAATTAATTAAAGAAAATAAATTTTCAAAAAAAAAGAGGATTTATGTCTATTCTGCAGGTCTGTATTCGAGAATAATTATAAAACTTCTTAAAAACAAAAATATAAGAATTTCAAAAATTATCGATTCAAATAAATTATTTCAGGAAAGAACTTTAAAAAAAATTAAAATTATAAGTTATAAAAAGCATACTAATTTAAAAAATAGTTTTTTAATTTCTCCATCAATTTTCAAAAAAAATATTAATTTAATAAAAAAATTAGGCTTTTATAAAAGAAATATTATTTTTTTTAAATTTTATAAATTTAAAGATATTTTTTTTAAGTAACTGTTCCAATTCTTATATCATCATTAATAGGTGGTGTAGAATTGAAATGCAAAAGTCTTTTAAGATTTTTATTCAAGGATCTTATTTTTTTTGTACCCAGCATTTTGTCGTACTGATAATAAGGTTTAACAAACCATGGTGAATAATAACTAAAAAGACTCCACCTACTCATTTTATTTGGCTTTCCCCCTTTATGCCAAATTCCACTATCAAAAATTATTACGCTCCCTTTTTTTCCTGTCATTAATTTAAATTTATAATTTTTGTTTTTTTTAGGCTTATTTCTAAATAAATGTGATCCAGGAACATATTTAGTGCAACCATTTTCTTTTTTAAAATCTTCTAACATAATAAGAACTAAATAACTGAAACCTTTATCAAGTCTAGTCCCATCAAGATATCTTGAGTCAGAGTGCCATTTATCTCCCATATTAATTCCTTTTATTTTTTTATTTTTAAAAATTCTTCTATTGACTATACTTGAGTTTGTTAAAACATAATTTTTATTTAAAAGTTTGGATAAAATTGTATCTAATTTTTTAAAGTATAAGAGATCAAAAAAAATACTATCAAATCTAAAAGGTGACTGTATCCATTGGCAATCTTGATTGAATGTATGGGTTCTATTTTTTTTTAAAAGCTTATTAAAAATATTATTAGCTCTTCTAACATAAAGCCTACATTGTCTTTCGGATAACACTTTATCAATTCTTGTTAAACCGTTTTTTCTTAATTCTTTTAGATGTTTTGTAACTAATTTCATTTCAAGAGTTACTGACTATTTTTTTTTTCAGTAGCATCATATAAATACTATAAGTTTTTTTATAAGCCAAATTTATTTTATTGGCTATATAAATTAGATCTTTTTTTCCATCACAGTAAGATAAAAAATTTAGTATATTTCTAGAATACAAGTTAGGTTTTTTTAATGATAATGTTGGGTATAGTTTATATTTTGTTAAATAAGGTTCACATAAAATATTATTTTTCGGGATTTCTACTTTCATAAAATCTTCAATAATTTCCTTAATTACCTTTATGCTTTTTTTTAGATAAACTTTTTTTACAAAATTCAGATTATCACCCGAAGTATGATATTCTGGATAGGTGTCATATTTTGATCTCATTATAGATCCTACGGACAAATTAATTCCAGGTGAATTATACTGTCTTTCATCACTTCCTCTTTTTAAAAAAGAGTAATTTTTAAATTTTATTCTTTTTTTTAAAAAATATCTTTTTGCGACTAAATCAGAGAGAGAATTTTCTTCTTTCGAATTAAGATAAGAAAAATTACCTTTATCACCTAAACAAGTTAAAACATATCCCCCTATCACATTATTTTTTAATAATTTATAATTTTTTGAAATATAAGATATTGAACCTATAGTTTCAGGAACAATAATAAATCTTAAAGAATATTTATTTTTTTTTTTTACAAAATTTTTTATCAAATATTTCCAAACTATTGGTCCGGAAAGTTCGTTATTTGCCATTGATGGATGACACAAGTAAGTGGATATTAAAATTTCTTTTTTTGATTTACCTTTAATATAACATTCTCCATAATGCATTTTTCCATTTTTTTTAAACTCACTATCAATATTTACAAAAAATTTTTTGTTATTGCTTTTTAATATTTTTTTCTTTTTTTCATGTTCAAGGCAAAATCCCCAATATTTTTTATAGTAAGAAGTGACGTAAGGTATATATTTTTTTTGTTTTGGTAAGCTATGAACTCTAGAAATTAGTAGATTTTTAGATATAATTTTTTTTATTGGCGAAGAATAGGAAACAAGATGAAGGTTATTTTTTTTAAAATCTATAATCGTATTTCCCTTTAAATCTTTTACATAAGCATTTTTAACATTCCATTCATAAGGTATTTTCCAATCAAAAACTTTTGTTCCAGATCTAAAACTTTTAATTTTGATTTTTGGAATACCTTCTTTAATTATTTTTAACGATGACAAAAAACCTTTTCCAGTAATACTTCTACATATTGGAAATAGTTTATTTAGTAAATTATCCATATTTAATAAATTTCATTTAATTTAATTCTATCACCAGGATATTTATTTATTTTCATTTTTTTTCCTATTAAAAAATTAATATAACGAGGACTTAAGCTATAGCCCGGTCTTACAATTTTAATATTTTTTTTGGTTATTTTTTGGTTTGCTAAAATTTTTTGAGAAATATATATCGATCTTTTAAATATACGTGATTTTAACTCTTCCTTAACCATATAATATTTATCTTTACCTATACTTTCCCATATTTTTTTTGAGTCATTTACCAATTGCTCCATCTCTTTAAAATCAATAGAAAATTTTGAGTCTAAACTTTTATTATCTTTAGAATTTTTAAAGTGTTTTTCAATTAAATTTGCTCCTAAAGCTACTGCAGACAAAGAAGCAGTGATCCCTGAAGTATGATCTGAAAAACCTACAGGATATTTAGTAATTTTTTTCAATTTTTCTAATGATTTTAAATTCAAATATTCATGTTTTGAAGGATATACACTAGTACACTTTAAAAAAATAACTTTTTTATTTCTATGCTTTTTAGTTATTTTTAATAAATCTTGAACTTCCTTTTTAGTTGATGCTCCTAAAGAAATAATTACAGGCTTATTTGTGTTTAAAACTTTTTTTATAAGTGGAAAATGATTATTTTCAAAAGATGCAATTTTAAAGGCGGGGACACCGATCTTGACTAATTTTTTTACATCTTTTTCATCAAAAACTGAACTAAATGCTATCAAATTAAGTTTTTTTGCCAATTTAAATAATTTTTGATGCCATTTCCAAGGTGTAAAAGCCTTTTTATATAAATCATAAAGACTATATCCATGCCATAATGAGTTCTTATCATTTATAACAAAATCTTTTTTATTAACATTTAAAGTCAGGTCTGATGGTAAAAAAGTTTGCAGTTTAATAGCATCTACACCAGCATTATATGCTGCATAAATTAATTTTTTTGCCTTAATAAAAGATTGATTATGATTTGCTGATATTTCTGCAATTATAAATGGTCTGTAGCCTTCACCAATTTTTCTTGAACCTATTTTAATTAATTTATCCATTTTTTAACTTACTAATAAAGGAAACTTTTAAATTATAAAAGTTTTTAAATTTTTTTTTATATTTTATTATATCTTTTTTAAAGTTCATTTTATTTCTGCCAATTTGTCTTATTTTTTTAAAAAAGAAAATATTCTTCTATTTTTCTTAACTAGGTATAAAATATCAATTCTTTTTTTCAAAATATAAAATCTAATTTCTACTAAGTTTTTTTAAGAGTAGTGAAATTTCTTTATCTTGTTTATTAATTTTATTAATGATACCTCTAGCTTGTTTAGGAGCATATTTAAATGCAAGTCTAAGTAAGTTCATCCAATTTTTATTATTTTTTGTTCGGATTTTTTCTATTTTGTTTATGATTGATTTTTCATTACTCATTTATTGATCAATACGTTTAAAGGTAGTATAGCTTTGCCATATAAATAACATATATTGTGATTAAATCTATTTAAAATTAACATTAAAAGATCAAAAAATAAAACTATTTAAGCTAGGGCGATTACACAGTAAGAAATCTAAATAAAAAAATGAAGTTTGATATAATTTTACAAGCTAGATTTTTGTCTACACGTCTCCCAGGTAAAATTCTCTTAAATTTTGGACAAAAAACTTTATTAGAGTTTTTAATAACTAATTTAAAAAAAATAAAAAAAGTAAACAAGATTATTTTGGCAACCCCAGATGACAAGTTTAAAAATATTTTTTATAAAATATCAAAAAAAAATAAAATTTATTTTTTTAGTGAAAAAATAGACGAAAAAAATTTACTTAAAAGATACTTTAAATGTGCAAAAAAATTTGGGTCAAAAAATATAATTAGAATAACCTCAGATTGTCCATTTATTAATCCTCACATGGTAACTAAAATGATTAAATTTTATGAAACCAATCAACTTACTTTTTTAACAAATAACAAACCAAGATTTATACCACATGGGTTTGACTGTGAAATAATTAATAAAAATTTATTAAATAAAGTTTTTTTTAATGCAAAAAAATCGTATGATAAAGAGCATGCAACACAATGGATTTATAAAAATATTTTTAATAGAAATATTAATTATATTAAACTATTTAGAAAAAATTGTTCTAAGCTAAGATTAACTATTGATTATCCAGGTGATTATATATTTTTTAAAAAAAATGAATTAATTTTAAAAAAAATCTCTAATAATAAAAATTATGAAAAATGTTGTTATAATTTGAATAAAAAACTATATGAGTAAAATTTACTATAATAAACAATATATTGATAACAAAGATATTAAGTTTGTAAAAAATTCTTTAAAAAAAAAATTAATAACGAATGGTCCAAATGTTGATATTTTTGAAAAATTAATAAAAAAAAAATTAAAAAGTAAATACTCACTAGTTTGTAATAGCGGAACATCAGCACTTCATCTTGCAATGATGGCATTAGAATTAAAAAAAAATGATATAGTAATAATTCCTTCTGTAAATTTCATTGCATCTTACTCAATGGCAAAATTAATGGGCGCAAAAATTTTTTTTTCAGATGTATCCAAAGAAACAGGCCAAATGACGCCAGATTTAATTGAAGAATGTATAAAGAAAAATAGATTAAAAAAAATTAAACTAATTATCACAATGTATCTTGGTGGAACGCCTTACAATGTAGAAAAATTTTATAAGCTAAAAAAAAAATATAAATTTTATATTATTGAAGATGCATGTCATGCTCTTGGAGCCTATTACAAAATTAAAAATAGAAGGTTTGCAATAGGAAGCTGCAAGCATTCAGACATCTCAACATTTTCTTTTCATCCTGTAAAATCAATTACTACTGGAGAAGGTGGGGCAGTCACCACAAATAACAAAATTTTTTATAACAAAATTAAAATTTTAAGGTCTCATGGCATCATAAGAAATCCAAATAAATATTTTGAATATGATATTAAAAAATTATCAAATAATTATAGAATAAGTGATATAAACTGCGCATTAGGAATTAGCCAAATTTTGAAAATTGATAAAATTATTATTAAAAGACGAAAACTATATAATATATATTGTAAAAAACTTGAAACTCTTAAAAATTTTATAAATATACCTAAAATTAATAATTTATTATCAGCCCATCATCTAATGCTAGTATCATTTAAAAATTTTACCTTTAAAAAAAAGGTTAAATTAATCCATTATTTAAATAAAAATAAAATCTATCCTCAATTCCACTATATACCTTTATATAAATTTAAGGTTGTTAAAGATAACAATGATGGCATATTCGGTAAATATGGTTCTGAAAAATTTTATTCTTCCTTCTTATCCTTGCCACTTTTTTATAATTTGAAAATTTCAAGTATTGATAAAGTTGTAAAGTTGCTTAAAACCTACCTAACTAGGCCATTGTAAACAAGTTTTAATAGTTATTTTTATATATGTGTATAATTTTCCTTTACTGTTCAATTATTGAACGATATGTTCAATAATTGAACAACATGAATAAAAAGAATTTTAAAAATAAAAAAATTTTAATAACTGGTGGCACAGGGTCCTTCGGCAAGGCATTCATAAAGTTTTTATATAGCAAAAAAGAATTTAATTTTTCAAAGATAGTAATTTTTAGCAGAGATGAACTGAAGCAACATGAAATGCAAAAAAGTAAATTTTTTAAGGATAAAAAAAACTTGAGGTTTTTACTTGGCGATATAAGAGATTACTCCAGGTTAGAGTATGCTTTAAAAGATATAGATTATGTAATACACGCAGCTGCTTTGAAGCAAGTTCCGTTGGCAGAATATAATCCTTATGAGTATGTTAATACCAATATTAACGGAGCTGAAAATTTAATAAGAGCATCAATAAATAATAATGTAAAAAAAATCATAGCCTTATCAACTGATAAAGCAGCAGCTCCTATAAATCTTTATGGAGCAACGAAACTTTGTTCTGATAAATTATTTGTTGCAGCTAATAACATTAAAGGTCATAAAGATATTTCTTTTTCGGTTGTTAGATATGGAAATGTATTATTTAGTAGGGGGTCAGTAGTTCCAACCTTTTTAGATCAAAAGAAAAATAATTTATTTACAATTACACATAAAAACATGACTAGATTCACTCTAACTCTCGAACAAAGTACAGAAATGGTTATGTGGACACTTTTAAATAGCAGAGGCTCAGAAATATTTGTACCAAAAATTCCGTCATACAAAATTATGGATTTAGCAAAAGCAATAAATCCTAATTCAAAAATTAAAATTATTGGTCTGAGATCTGGAGAAAAATTACATGAAGAAATGATAACTTTGAGTGATAGTTATAACACTTATGATTTTGGAAAATATTATGCAATAATTTCTAAAGATGGTATATCCTTAAATTACAAAAATAAAAAAATAAAAAAAATAAAAAAACTTTTTAGTTATAATTCAAAAGATAATAATTATTTAAGTGTTCAAGAACTTAAAAGATTAATAAATGACCAAAAGAAAACAGTTTATTAACTTTTTTTCATCAACAAGTAAAAGAGGTCTATATAAATATTTAATAGACCCAACCTCAAAACATGCAGGCAGCAAGTTGAGCAAAAAAGTTGATGTTAATTACATCTACAAGAAAGCACCGTCTATTAAATTTTTGATTTTTTTATTAAAATTTATACTAAGCGGGTCTCTATTTAATGAAAAAAAGTGCACTAGTCTTAAATACGAAAATATTAATATAGGTCTTCACGCAGTCTCTATGGCATATAGAGTTTCAAGTTCACACTATTCGAAATTTTTTTACTATATTAATTTATTGAAATATTTATTTATAGCTGGATCAATGTTGAACTCAGCTAAAAAAATATCTGATAAAGTTGATGCAGTTTACATTGATCATCCAATATACTTAAATTCAGTTTACTATAATTATTTTGCAGCAAAAAAAAAAATTGTTTATTCTAATCAATACCCTAGAGGAATTTTTTATGTAGATTATAGAATTCAAGCTAATTCCAAAATATCAAAAGCTCCTGAAGCTTTAACTCTCTCAAAAAATATTAAAATTGAAGATTATAAAAAGATACCATTAAAAAAAATTTATAAATTTTTTAAAAATCCTGAAAATATACCTTGGTGCAAAAGCACTTCTTTTAGTTCTAAAATTAAAATAAACGAAAGTATAAGAAATGCCGATTATATTATTTATGCGCACTCATTTTCTGATGGAAATATTAGTTATGGATATGATGGTTTTATTAATCTTGAAAACTGGATGACTTTTACAATTGATGAACTTTTAAAAAATAACTCAAATTTTATTGTTAAAGGTCATCCAAATTTTTACAATGATCATTTCGGCGAAACTGCTGTAGCAGATAAGTTTGTATTTGAAAGAATTTTTAAAAAATATAAGGATAAAGGTATAGTTTTTTTAAATGACTCATTTAAAAATTATGACGTGCTGAAAGAAGTGAAGAAAACAACAACTTTAATAACTCATCATGGGACCGTTGCAATTGAGGCTGCTTTATTTAATTTTAAATGTATTTGTTCTACTGCAGCATTTTGGGACAAAACATTTCAAATAGCCAATCAATGGTCAAGTAGAGACGAATATGAAAAAATTTTAAAAAAAAAATGGAAATATTTGAGATATGCAAATAAAAAGGATTTATCTATTTTTACCAGTCAACTATTTAGCGATACTAGCAATTTTGGGAAAAAATTTTGGCATGTACATTTTGAAAAAAAAATTAAGAATTTTAACAATCTAAGACTTCACCATCATCATACAAATCAAATTGTAAATGAAAAGCAAAACAATCTAATAATTAATAAAATTAAAAATAACATTGTGGAAGTAAAATATAAAAAAAATGGATATTAAAATTTGTTTATTTACAGCAAATAAAGATTATTTAAAAAGTTTAATGCCACATGATGACTTAATTTTAAAATCTATTAAAAAGTTTGGGAGTTTTACCGTTATAAACTTTTTTAATATTTTAAATAAAAAAAATATTGAAGTTGATACTTCAGAAATCGAGAAAAAATATAATTCTAAAATTATTTTTTTTTACCCAAAATCTAAAAAAGAATTTAATAATTTTGTAAAATATAAAAAAATTTTTGCAATAGATACGATTGGAAAAAATACTTTAAAAGTTTTTAGCTTAAGGAAATTAATAAATAAAAAAAATATTTTTATGATATTACTTTTAAACTATGGATTTGTGAGTAACGAAGAATATGGGGAGATAAAATTGGAGTTCAAAAATTACTTTTATATATTTAAAGACTTTATGATAAAAAAAATTTATAGGTTATTGGTTTTAATTAAAGTCTTCCCTCCAGTTTTTTTATATTTTGAATGTAAGGATCATATTTTTAAACATTATTATTCAAATCAAAAATTTCATTTTATTGAAAAATATTTTCCATTTCTTAACATTTTTAATATTAAAAAAATTATTAAAATTAATAGTAAAGCCTATGATACTTTTACACAACGAAAATACCCCATCTCTGAAAATAAAATAATTTTTATAGACGGTAACTACAAAAATGAAGAATTTTTTTTAGAGAAAATCCGGATATAGATAAAATTGAAAAAAAATATTTTAAATTATTAGGCAAATTTCTTAAAAAACTAGAAAATATTTATAATCAAAAAGTAGAGATATGTCTTCATCCTAGTTCTAATATAGATGTATACAAAAATTATTTTGAGAAAATTAATATATCTATATCTAAAGGTTTGACAGAAAAAAAAATTTACGAAGCCTCGATTGTGGTTTTTCACGAATCCTCAGCTATTATGGATGCTATTTTATGCAGAAAAAAAATTATTAGCTTAGATACGAATTTATTTGGAATGTATCATTCAAATAGAGTTAATTTTTATAAAAATACTCTAAAGTTATTTGGATTTAATCTTGATGAAGAATTAAACCTATCAAAAGATAATCTTAACAAGAGTTTAGATTTGGCTTGTAAAAATTATGAGTATTACATAAAGAATAATCTTAATTCAGATAAAGAAGAACTAGGTTCAGAAAAAATTCTTAGAGTTATAAGTAATTATATTTAGTATTTGTTAAAAAATTTTTTTGTTCCAATTTTAAAACTTTTAATTATAAAATTTATACTTTTATATGAGGTACTATCAGAAAAAAAAATAATTCCATTAGGTGGAAGAAAAATTCCATTTTTAAAAAGATATAATTTTAATTTTTTAATTTTTAATAAAATTTTCCTTTCAAAAAAATCTCTTTGCATTCTGTTAGTGATTTTTTTATCAGTAAATACAATCCTTAATATTGATGCAAATCTATAAACCTTAATGCTTAAGTTGTTAATCCTAAAAAAAGAATTTAGTTGTTCTTGAAAGTATTTACTTTTCAAATTCAAGTTTTTCCTGATATTTTTATTTTTTAACAAAAATTTTAAAGTTTCATTTCCAATATAGGTTGATAATGAATTTCCTGAGAAAGTCCCCCCAAAAAAAACATTCTTTTTTTTTAGTTTATTACTTATTTCTTTATTTATTCCTATAACACCAATTGGAAGTCCTCCACCAATCACTTTTCCTAAAGTTGTGATTTCAGGAAAAATTTTGTAATAATTTTGAACACTATCTTTATATGATCTTAATCCAGTGATCATTTCGTCAAAAATTAAGATTATTTTATTTTTTTTACAAAATTGGCTTAAAAATTTTAGATATTCTTTAGAACTTTCAACGGGCAAGCTAGCTTGAACTGGCTCTATTATTATACAATTAATATTTTTCTTAACCTTATTTAGAATTTTTTTTGAAGCTTCAATATCATTATAAGGTATAAAAATTAAATTTTTTTTATCAGAATTTTCTAAACCACTCGAGAGAAATTGAGGTTTTAATTTTTTATTTGGATAAAAAAGAAGTTTGTCAACCGATCCATGCCAGCTACCAACCACACTTACAACGTATTTTTTATTATTTAAAGCTCTTGCTATTCGTAAAGATTTTATGATTGCCTCTGTTCCCGAATTACAAAAAACTATTTTAGAAAAATTTTTAAATTTTTTTTTTATATTATTAGCAAAATTAATTGAATGTATATTTGGGTGAGCAAAAATTGAGATTTTATTTTTTAAATATTTTTTAGACGCATCTCTATAAACTTTACTATTATGACCTAAAATTAAACTTCCAGCACAATTTGATAAATCAATATAAGGTTTATTTTTTGAAAAAACTTTATCTTTATTGCCTCTATCAAAAAAAACTTTTGAGTTTTCATATCCTTCATTCAAAACTATTTTTGATATACTTTTGTACATTAATTGATATTTTATACTTGTATGATATTAATTTGCCATATAAAAAACACATATTGTGGTATATTTTTATATTTAATAACTAAATAAAAATTTATTCCATTGAGCGATTTTTTTTCAAAAGTTTTGTATCCCTTAGAATCTGCCCAGCGGAAAGAATTATTTTTTATTTTCCTTTTAACAATAATAACTACTATTTTTGAGTTACTTGGAATTGGTTTAATTATCCCAATTTTAAGTATTTTTGTTAATAATGATTATTTAAAATATACGTTATATTTCCAATTTCTTGACTACAAATCTAAAGAAGAAATTTTAATAATTATTTTATTTATCTTGGGATTTGTTTATTTTTTAAAGTTTTTTGTATTAAGATATCTTATTTTAAAACAAAACGAATTTAGTCATAAACTTTTTACTGATATTTCAAGAAAATTTTTTAAAAATTATTTATATAAGAATTTTATTTTTCATATTAAAAATAATTCTTCAAAACTTATAAGAAATATTCAAGGTGAGGCTAATCTATTCTCTTTTGGTGTAGTATTTCCACTTGTGAGATTTTTCACTGAGCTGATAGTGTTTATTTCTATTTGTATAGTATTGATTATTTTTAATACTAAAACTTCTATTTTAACAATTATTTTTTTTTCATTAGTTGGTTTCTTTTTACTCAAAAGAACTACTTACAAATTAAAATACTGGGGAAATGTTAGACAATTTCATTCTTCTCAAACATTAAGACATTTGCAACAAGGCTTTAAAAGCATTCGTGAAATTATTATTAATGGACTAGAAAATATATTCTTAGAAAAATTTCATTATCATAATTTAGAAAACGCTAAAGCTGGAAAGAATAAAGATACAATTACTCAAATGCCAAGATTAATTTTAGAGTTAATAGGTATTTCAACATTTATAATTTTAATTTTATTTCTATTAAGCTCAGGACAAAATATCTCTGAGGTTTTTGTAATTGTAGGTGTATTTTTCTTTGCTTCAATTAGACTATTGCCTGCAGTTTCAAAAATAGTTCAATCAGTTCAAGCTATTAAATTTAATTCTACAGTAATTGATTTAGTTTACGATGAATTATTAGATTTTAAAAATAATAAAGATAATAGAGACCAAAATATTAAAAATACTGGCAAATTTAATTTTGATAATATTTCTTTTAACAAAGTGGAATTTTCTTACTCTAATACAAATAAAAAAATATTAAATAATGTTAACATCAATATAAAAAAGGGAGAAAAAATTGGTATTATAGGAAAAACTGGATCTGGTAAATCAACTTTTATAAATTTATTTTGTGGTTTACTAAATTGTGATACTGGAAAAATAGAAATAAATAATAAAAATATTAATGAAATCCTTACGCAATGGCAAAATATAATTGGTTACGTACCGCAATCAGTTTCAATAATTGATGAAAGTATACTATTTAATATAACTCTAGAAAATGATGTTAAAAAAATTGATTTAAACAAAGTAGAAGAGGTTTTAAAAATAGTAGAATTGCATGATCATATTTATAATATGCCAAATAATGTTTATGAACTTGCAGGAGAAAATGGTGTAAATCTTTCTGGGGGTCAATGCCAAAGGCTAGGAATAGCTAGAGCGATTTATAGAGATCCATCGATTATTATTTTAGATGAAGCAACTAGTTCATTAGATGAAGAGACAGAAAATTTGATTTTGGAAAAATTATTTAAAAATGTTGATAAAAAAACAATTATATCAATATCTCACAGAAAAAGTTCTTTAAAAAACTATGATAAAATTATTGAATTTAAAGATAATCAGTTAATCGAAGCTTAGTTATAATGAAAATATTTAAAAATTTATCTATTTTATTGGACATTATTTTAAATAAATATTTTTTAAGAAAACCCGATTTTTCTGAAAAAAAAATCTTCTTACAAGGAAAGCTAATAGAAGAAGAAAATAAGAAAAAAAAAACAATTGATAATTTCCAAGATGTAGAATTTTCAGTTTTTTCTCAATTTGGCGAAGATGGAGTAATTTCTTGGGTAATAGATAGAATTCCTAATATTAAAAAAGTTTTTTTAGAGATTGGGACCCAGGACTACTGGGAGTCAAATACTAGATTTTTACTTAAGTCAAGAAATTGGAAAGGTTATTTAATAGATTCATCAGCTCATCATATCAAAAAAATTAAATCCCAAAGAATATATTGGAAACATAAATTAAAAGCTATTCAGGCTTTTATTAATAAAGAAAATATAAATAACATTATAGAAAAAAATATTTCAGAAAAAGAAATTGGTTTGTTGAGTATAGATATAGATGGTAACGATTATTGGATTCTTGAAAAAATTAAAAATTTATCCCCAGCAATTATAGTTTGTGAATTTAACTCTATATTTGGTGACATTTATAAATTGTCTATCCCATATGAAGAAGATTTTGTGAGAAATGAAAAACATTACTCAAATTTATATTTTGGAGCATCTATACAAGCACTAATTTCGATGTTAAAAAATAAAGATTATTTTTTTTTAGGAACTTGCTCTACTGGTATAAATGCCTTTTTTGTAAAAAATGAGTTAAGTCCTTATTTTGAAAAAAATATAAGGCATAAAAAAATGTTTCCTTCATTAGTAAGAGAAGGTTTAAATGCTGATGGTAAATTAACATTTGAGGATTTATTAGAAGGAAAAAAGAAAATTGACTCATTGGAAGTTTTCGATTTTGAGAAAAAGGAAGTTAAAAAATTTTTTGAATATAAAAATTTATATTCAAGTTTTTGGAAAGAGAGTTTTAAATGAAGGTAGATAAAAATATTTTTGCAAAAAACAGCTCATGGTCTTTTGATAAAAATGTACCAAAGAATTTTGATAAACATATTTCAAAATCAGTCCCGATGTATAATGAAATGCATTGGCTATGCAAGCAATTATCAGACTACTATGTTAAAAATGACTCGTTAATTTATGATATAGGGTGCTCAACTGGAAGTTTACTTTTAAAAATTGCAGAAAGACATAAATTAAAAAGCAAAACAAAATATATAGGTCTAGATGTGGTAAAAAAAATGATAAATTTTGCTAATAAAAAAAACAAACATAAGCAAATTAAATTTATTAATAAGGATATTGTCAATTACAAACTAAAACGTTCAGATTTTATTATTTGCTTTTATACATTACAATTTATAAATCCAAAATTTAGACAAAAAGTTGTGGACAAGATATTCAAAAGTTTAAATTGGGGTGGGGCACTTTTTTTAGTAGAAAAAGTAAGATCCTACGATGCGAGAACTCAAGATCAAATGACAACTATTTATGAAGAGTTTAAACTTTATAACGGTTTTTCTGAAAAAGAAATTAGCGCAAAGAAAAAAAGTTTAAAAGGTGTATTAGAACCTTTTTCTTCAAATGCAAATTATCAAATGTTAAAAAGATCAGGTTTTAAAGATATTTCTACTATAGCTAAATTTGTTTCATTTGAAGGTTTCTTGGCTATTAAATAAATTAAAAAATAAAAATGTTAATTAATAAATTATTTTCTAAAGTATATTTAAATATATCAAAACTTTTTCCTTCAAATATCAATTTATTTTTAGCAAAAGTTTTTAAAAAACTTCATAATTTGAGTATTAAATCCTCTTTCTCAAGAGACTTTTTAGCAAATATAAATATTGAAAATTGTAATTTTAAAATATGGTTAATGAAAAATGATGATCAAGCCCACAGTGTTTATAGACCTCTTCATAATAAAAAAATTTCTTATGAAACAATTATGATAAAATCTTTGGTTTCAACTATTGATAAATTAAAGGCAAAAAATTTTTTAGATTTGGGATCTTTTATGGGTTACTACGCATGCTTTATAGCAAAATATTTTGATGATAAAATGAAAGTATATGCCATTGAAAGCAATGAAGAGTATAGTCGTTACATCGATAAATCAGTAAAAATAAATAATTTTGAAAATGTAGAAATTTTAAATGAAATTCTCTCTGACAAAAATGAGAATTTATATGTTCATAAGGAGGGGGTTTATAATTTGGACGAAAAGAAAACTCATTACCAAAAAAAATTGTCAGTTACGCTTGATGAAATATGTTTGAGACACAAAATTAATCCAGAAATTATCAAGGTTGATGTTCATGGAGCAGAAGGCAAAGTTTTATTTGGCTCTAAAAAAATATTACAGAACAATACAAAAATAATATTGCTTGAATTGCATACATCTAAATATTTAAAAAAATTTTCAAATGGTTGTTCTAGAAAAAAAATAATTGAATATTTATTATCATTAGACTTTAAATGTTATTTAATATCTTCCTTTAGAGATTTTGAGCAATCAGTCGATTTACAAAAAAGTTTTCAAATAAGAAAAAAATTTAATTATATACAAATTAACCTTGAAAATTTTGATAGCATTTTTTTTGATAGAGATCAAAAAGACCAATTTATTTTTGGATGCAAGAATAATATAGATATTCAGTCTTTCGAATATTTTTAAGAAAAATAAATTTTATTTAAACTTAAATTCAACTAAACTATAAAATCTTAGTAAAACTTTTGATAAAGATTTCATTATAATCGGTGGATTATTAAAAAATAAATATTTTAAAAATTTATCTTTAATATTTACTTTTTTAATTGATTTATCGTATAAAAAGTATTCATGACTTTTTTTGTAGCTATCATAAACCACATCCTGGCTTTGATAACATATTCTTAAAACAAGTCTATCTTGAGATTTGCAAAAACCTCCTCTATGAAAAGTAGAAAATGTATCTAGTAACATTGCAGTTCCTGAACTCCCAATAAGGTCAATAATTTTTTTATTTTTAAAAACTTTATCAAATTCCTCTAGACTTACTTTTCCTCTCTCTCCTATTTTATTATCTTGTTTATATTTAAAATTTTTAAATACCCCTGCTTTTATTTTTTCTTCTAAACAAAAAAATGGTCCTGATTCTTCATTAATATCTGTAACTGCCATAAAAAAATCTAAATTTTTAAATCCAAATAAATCTTTGTGCCAAAGCATTGCCGATCTTAGGTTTGAATTTTCTCTTGGTATATTTAAAGATACTTGAACTCTAGTAATCATAGGGAATATACCCATGTAGCTTGCTGCAGTTGTGATCATTTTTTTTGAGGCAGCAAAATTAACAATTTCGGTTTTTAACTCATCGCTAAGTTCATCATATAATTCAATTGCGTAGGGGTTTTCACCGAAGGCTGAATTTTTATTTAGCATTTCCTCTCTGTACTCTTTAGACATGATTTTTTTTTTTAATTCTGGGATTTTAGGTAGAGTTTCTTTTTTTATCTTTAACGCTAAATTTTTAAAATTTATATCCTCTTTAATTAGAAGTTTGTCATTTTGATTGAGGTCAAAATATTCATTTTTTTTACCCCACAAAATGTACAGTATTCTTGCTTTAAAATTTAAAATATATAGCCAAAAAAAATGATATAAATGATAAAATATATAGTTAATAAAAAGCTCATATACAAAAGATGTTTTGATTTTTTTTAAAAATGTCATTTTTTATAGTTTTTAATAAAAAAAAATGCTCACATCAACTATAATGAATAATTTTTTCAAACTATAAAAATAGTGATCTGAATATATTAAAATAATTTATTAAAATTTCTTTTAGACGATTTCTAATATATAAAAACTTATGAAAAAAATTTTAATTACGGGTGTAGCTGGTTTTATCGGCTTTCATTGTGCAAAGTATTTTTTAAGCAAAAATACCACTATATATGGAATTGATAATCTTGATAACTATTATAGCGTTTTTTATAAAAAAAGAAGATTAAATTTTTTAAGAAAAAAAAAAAAATTTATTTTTTTAAAAATCGATATAACAAAAAATAGAGACCTAAAAAAATTAACAAAGATAAATTTTGATTATGTTTATCATTTTGCTGCTCAGCCAGGAGTAAGATATTCGTTAATAAATCCAAAAAAATATCACAAGGTAAACGTTGAAGGATTTGAAAAATTACTTAAAAATATTAATGTCGATCCTGTAAAAAAAATAATTTATGCCTCATCCAGCTCAGTATATGGTGATCAAAAAAAATTTCCAATAAGTGAAAATGCAGTTTTAAAGGCAAAAAATCCCTATGGGATCAGCAAAATAACAAATGAAAAAACTGCAAAAAATTTTAGTAAAAAATTTAAAAAAACATTGATTGGTTTAAGACTTTTTACTGTTTATGGAGAATGGGGTAGGCCTGATATGTTTATACTAAAATTTTTAGACTGCATCAAAAGAAAAAGAACTTTTTTTTTAAATAAGAAAGGAAAACATAATAGAGATTTTACTTATATTGGTGATGTAGTTAAAATTTGTTATAAATTTATGAAATATAAATCAAAACAAAAAAATCATATTTTTAATATTTGCGCTGGGCAAAAAGTTAATATTAAGTTATTAGCAAAAGCAATTATTAAAAAATATCCTAATGCAAAAATAAAAAATATTAGAGCAAACAAGGCAGATGTTAAACATACTTTTGGTAACAACAAAAAAGTAATAAGAGAATTAAATTATAAAAAGTTTTTTAAGATTAAAGATGGGCTTAATAAAGTTACGCGATGGCATCAGAGTATTAATTTTAATTTGAATTAAATAATAAATTAAATACGAAGTGATTTTTTCCAAGCTTCATTATGTTTTTCACCGTAAACCATACCATCAGCATTACATTGGTTACATGGGTTTGCTTTCCTTTCTCCACATAATAAATTTCTTCTAAACTTAGATAATATTGGACCTTTCCAAATATTGAATACCTCATCTTGCATAATATTCCCCATTGTTACTCTTCTTTGCCAGTCTTGCGGGCATAAAAAAACATCTCCATTCCAATCAATGAGCATTTGATAAGCTGTATAAAAACATTTTCTTTTTTTATAATCTTTTATATCTGGCTGATTTCCAATTTTAATTGTTCCTGTTCTATTTGTTAATTTAACGCCATAATCTATTTTATCACTGTACCATCTGTCTCTCAAAATTACAAAATCCTTGGGAATATTACATTCATCAATCATCTTTTTAAACTTTACAACTTGTTCTGGTCCGTCATACATGCTGATTAACAAACGTGTTGTTTTAGAGTTATATATTTCTAATAAGTTTTTTTTATTTATCATATCTCCGTTTGTTATAATCTCTACACCACCTATAGAACCTAACTTATTTGCAATTTTTAAATATTCTTTATGAAGCATGGGTTCGCCATACCCACATAAGCAAAATGCTCCTTCAAAATTTATTTTTTTTAAATCTTCAATTAATTTATTAATTAAAACCATTTGCATTTTTTGATACGTATTGGGCGCTATAGAATCGTCAGATTTCGGACAGAAACTACATACTCTATTACAAACATCTATTAAACTAAGCTCTATCCAGCTCGGCAAAGGTATATCATTAAAGTACTGAGGTTCTCTATCCAAAATAGGTTTTTTTCTAATTATATTTTTTAAAATAGTTTCTTTTGGATCTAATGGAGGATTGTTATGCCCAAGTTTACTCATTTTTTTATAATTTTAAAAAATATTATGATTTCTTTTTGATTGTTGGTTTTTTATAGATGTTTGTTCTGTATTATTAATTTCAGCTTTCAACTCATCATACTCCTGCATTTTTCTTTTCATAAAATTTATTGTTAGCTTTGTTTTAGACGCAATACCTTGAGGTGTTAAAACATATAAATAATTTAATTTTTTGGGGTTCTTTTTAAAATTTTTAATTTTAATTAAACCTTTTTGCTGAAGTTGTTTTAGGCAATAATTTAATTTACCCAAACTAAAACCAAGCTCTTCAGCCAATTCCCTTTGGCTTACCTTAGGTTTTTTTGAGATTTTTCTTAATATCTCAAAATGATCAGAATTATTTTTTTTCATATTGTTCAACAATTGAACATATCGTTCAATAATTGAACAGTAAAGAAAAATTAAGCTTCAATTAACAAATAATACTTAGGTTTTTAAGCTTTAGACTCAATATTTTTAGAGTGTAACTGAAAATAAGTAAAATGTTACGAAAAATATCTAATATAAATTTATAATAATTTTTTTAATATTCCTTTTATTATTGAATTACAAAAAATGATTGCTACAAACAAAAAATTTTGATTATTATTTAATCTTATTTTGGTTTCTTCTAAAACATGATCTAAAAAACTAATCTTGCTCGAAAAACCTCCACTTTTAACAACACCAATTATTTCATTTTTATTTGTTGATCCACCATTAATTTTATTTTTTAATATTAATCTATAATAAAGATCATAGTCTGCTGAACACTTATAATTTGTATTAAATAATCCATATTTTTTAAAAATTTTTGTTTTTAAAAAAAAACCAGTGGAATGAGCAGTTGCAAAGTCAAAGTTATATTTAAGTCTGTTTATATTGACTCCATGCTTTAAAATTGTTGATTTAGTATAATGTCTTATTACTGTTCCAAAAACATAATCAAAATTTTTATTTTTTTGAAAAATATTATTTACTATTTTTAATGCATGTCTTTTAAGCAAATCTCCACTATTAACAAAAACTATAATTTCACCTTTGGCAAATTTAATAGCCTTATTCATCGCAAAATAAATACCCTCATCTTTTTCACAAATTAAAATATTTATTTTTTTTTTAAATTTTAATATTTTTTGAGTTGTTTTGTCAGAAGATTTTCCATCTATTATTAAATATTCAAAATTTTTATAAGATTGTTCAATAATACTTTTTATAGTATCAGATATTCCAGTCTCATTATTTTTTACAACTGTTATAATTGAAAATTTTGGTTTTTTTTTAGTTCTATTAACTATGATTTTTTTTTTAGTTTTCATATGTTGTTGTAAATAATTATTTTGTATACAATTAAAATAGTAATAATATAAGAATAATAATGCTTAAAATAATAAAAAACTATCAAAATTATTATTTATTATAAATAAATGA
>MDSW01076282.1_pt1 | contig 32387 bp, 17 predicted proteins | sample 811171 | NCBI WGS metagenome assembly MDSW01 (sample SAMN05326641, study PRJNA326480) | marine metagenome | isolation source: seawater | place: Atlantic Ocean: North West | collected 2012 | reverse complement strand
GGAGGGGGGGGGGGAAGCGAGCGTCGGGGGGGAAGAAGCGCCGGCGGCGGCGAAGGCGCGATGACCAAACCGCGACGGCTTCTCTTGTGTTTTTTTTCTGAACAGCACGTCTCACGAAATCCGGAGAAGCAAGACCACCGGCTCGGTGCTGACCAGGCGCGTCACCGCCCGCGTGATGCATCCAGTGCTGGGCATCCAGTCTGGAGAAATTACCAGTATCATATTTCCCGCGAATCTGCGCCTCGCGTGAAGTTGGCGCCCGTCGCGCCAAAAGGCGCGCGATCGTCGGGCCCCGTCCGCTCGTCTCCGCTCTCACTTCCAGCGCGCCGTCTCGCACCGCGCCTCGGACGCCTCTGAGCGCCATGGTGCGCGCCTTCCTCCGTCGCCCTCGCCGGTCTCGGGCTCGCGCGTCGACCTCCGCTCTTCCCTCCCGTACCCCGCGTCCCCGCGGCGTCCTCCTCCCGCGGCCGAATTCCTCGCTGACGTCCCCGCGTCCCCCCCCCCTCCAGGCGGACGACAGGCACACGATCGTTCTGCTGCAACCCACGGGAAACAAGTCCTCCCGGACGTTCCTCGACTACGAGCGCGTCAGCCTCGCCATGGACGGTGCGTCGCGCGCCTCGAGAGGCTGCGAGCGATGGCGAATCTCGCGACGTCGATTCGAACGACCGACTCGGCGGGACGTCTCCGCGCTCGAGCGCCCGCCGACCCCTCCGCGACCCCTCTCACACCCCGCCGCCCCCTCCGCCGTTCGCGCGTTTCCGCAGGCGTGTGCCAGATGTTCGAGAAGCGCCTGAAGGAGATTTACCCGAACCTGAAGGACATCACGTACGACATCAGCGACCTGTACAACTACATCGACGCGCTCGCCGATCTCAGCGCGTTGGTGTTCGACCCGAGCACCAACACGTACGCGCCGCACAACAAAGATTGGGTGAAGAAGAAGGCCTTCGCGCACCTCAAGAAACAGGCGGGCAGGCGGTGACAGATCGGCGGAAGGGGGGGGGGGAAGAGACGAGGGCATTCGAGAGAAGACCTTCGAAGCGCGCGTCGGCGCTCTCGGGTGTGGTAGTAAGGCACGGTAGTGTATACAATAGGCGTCGACGCGCTCGCGCGCCCTCGTCGCTCGTCAGTTCTTCCTCGCCGCCGCTCGTTCCATGAGCCTCTCGACCTCTTCGTCCAGCTCGTCCGCCTCGCGGTCGACCAGGCACGTCACGACGAACGGTCCCTCCTGCCCCGTCCTCGCCGTCCGGCCGCACCTGTGCAGGTGCGTGTCCGCGTCCGCCGCCGGTCGGTACTGCACGACGTGGTGCAAATCCGGAAAGTCGATGCCCCGCGCCGCCAAATCCGTGCACACCAAGACGGAAAGATCCCCGGCGAAGAACTCGTCAAGCGCCACGCCGCGGTCGTTCGTCCGCCCGTGGAACGCCATGGCGTCGAACCCGTCCGCGCCGAGGCGCTTCACGACCGCGTCCGCCTCGGCGGGGCTCGAGACGAACACCAGCGCCCGCGACGCGTCCTCCCCTCGGAGCGCGTCGACGAGCGCGGCGTCCCTCCCGTCGTCTCCCGACACCTCGCGAACGCGCAGCCGGAGCTGCGGGTGCGTCTCTCCGAACTGCTTGGTGCTGATCCATCGGAGGGTGTCGAGCCTGGGCGTGTTCGCGAGGGCGTCGAGGATGGGCCCCTCCTCGCGCATCGTCGCGGCGGCGAAGCAGTACTGCACCCTGGCGCCGAACCGGTTGACCCCGTCGCCCTGGAACGTCGCGTCGACGACGGAAGCCACCTCGGCGCCGAAGCCGCGGCCGAGCATCTCGTCCGCCTCGTCGACGACGACGTGCCTGATCCTCCCGGGCATCACCCACCCGTCGCGCATGAGCCCGAGGAGCCGAGCCGGCGTCGCCACCAGAATCTCCGCCCGGCGAAACTCCGGAATCACCTCCGCGTCGCCGCGCATCTTCGACCCCTTCTTCCCGGCGGGCACCGCCGCCCCCCGCGCCGCGCCGCGGTTCGCCTCCTCGCTCGCGCGACTCGCCGCCGCCGCCGCCGCCGCCTCGCCCGCCTCCGACGCCTCGGCGTCCGACGCGCCCTCGCCCCGCGCCGCGGCCTCGGCGGCCTCGCGCGCGGCGACGCGCGCCGCGCGAACCAGAGCCTTCTCCCGAACCTTACGCTTGATCGCCGCCGTCTTCGCCGCGCCGCGCTGCCGCGGTGCCGTCGGCCGGAGCAGTTTCTTCTCCTTCCCGAGCAGCGAAAACACGGCAGGCGGCGGGCGCGGCGGCGCCGAGGACGCGGCCGGGTGCTCCGCGGCGATCGCCGCGCCGACCCACTCGCTCGCGAGCTCGGCGGCGTGCGTCACCTGCCTCCCGAGCTCCACGTTCGGCACGAGCACGATCATCGCCGGACAGCACCGCCCCTGGACCTTGGTCCCGCCCCGACCCGGCGCGCCGACGGCGGCAATCATCGGAAGCGCGTACGCGAACGTCTTCCCGCTCCCCGTCTCGGCGAGGATCACGACGTCCTCGCCGCGCGCGAGCTCGGGAATCGCGAGGCGCTGGATCTCCGTCGTGCGCCGGAGACCCGCCTTGTTCATGGAGCGCACCATCTCGCGAGGTAAACCCGCGCGGACGAACGCGCTCTCCGCGTCCGAATCGAGGGAGGAAGCCGCCGAGGAAACCTCCGCGCCCCGCGCGGCATCCTCGGCGTCGCGGCGCGCGCGCGCCGCCTCCCACGGTCGCGGGCCGCCGCGCTTGTACGCCGTCGTCGCGCCGGGAGCCTTGTCTTTTTCTCTCTCTCTCTCTCTTTCTTTCTTAGGGCGAGCGACGGGACCGGCGTCGTCCGCGGGGGGGGAGGAGGGACTCCGACGTTCCTTTCCCTTTCGGAGCGCCGCGGATTTGCCGCTGGAGGATTCGCCCATGAACCGCGACCACCCGCCGAGCTCGTCGTCCTCGCCCCAGTACTCGCCGTCCGCGGGGGCGCCGCGCTCCTGAGGGGAAGGGAACGGCGCATGGAGCGGTTCGGGTCAGGCGGGGCGCGAGGAGGGAGTCGAGGGGAGGACGGAGTCGAGGACGCGGCGCGCGCGAGGAGGGCGACGCGCGCGGTGGACGTGGAATCGGGGTCGCGGCGTCGAATCGGCGGTGGCGGCGGTGCCCACGCGGTCGGTCGGTGGTGAGACGACGGCGGAACGCGCACCTTTCGCAGCTCCCTGTCCTGGCGCTTGCGAAGCTCCTGGAACGAGATGTTCCTCTCGGCGTTCCCGCGACGGTCGTCCTCGCGCTCGCGGACGCCGCCCTCGTCGCGCCGGTCCAGGCGCGAGAAGCGGTTGTCCGTGTCCCCCCACCCTCGGCGCCCCGCCCGGACGGCGACGGTCGAGCGCCCGCGGGGGACGCGCGGGTCACGCGCGGGGGCGACGCGCGGGCGCGCGCCGGCTGGAGGCCGCGGCGCGACGCGCGAAGACGCGGCGCGCATGACGTTCGGGTTCGCGACCGTGCGAGTCTCGGACGGCGCGGGTGAAGGGCGCGAGCGGGTGTGCGCGGGGGCGAAAAGGGCGCTGCCGTGATGAGCCCCGCGTCGGCGTTTTTGGGACCCATAACCGAATTGGTAAAAATCCGATGACGTTTCCGAGACTGCTTTACATAGCCCATCCACACGTCGAGCGGCTCGTCCCAGCGCCAAGCCCTACTCTTCCGTCGTCGCCGACCGGCGCGCCATTGCAACGTCCGCGTGAGTCGTGGGGACACGCACACCACACAAAGACGTTTAAGATGTCTCTCTGCATCTCGATGAGCGCCATGTCCATCGCGACGCCCGTCCAGGTGCGCTCCGCCCCGCCTCCCCGCGCGCACACCGGGCGCGTCCCGTGCGCTTTTCTTCCACCGTCGACGACGGATGGCGTGGCGGGCTCGATTCGCGCCGGCTCGCGGCCGCCGCGCACTCGCGCCGACCGCGCGCCATCCAGCGCCGAGACGGCGTCTCGACCGAGCGCTTCGCGAGACGGACATCGCCGCGAACGATTCGCCCCGCGCTCGCGTCCGGGTCGGAGGTCGTTCGCGTCGTCGCGCCGCGTCGCCGGCGCGCGACGGACCGGCTCTTCAGGGTTAGGTCATATGTCGCGCGAGGCCTTATCCACGCCTCTCTTTTTCGCTGACGGACGATCTCCCCCTTCCTCCTTCCCCCCTCGCCGCCCTCCTCACCCTCCTCCGCCAGGCTCGCGGTGTCACCGCCCGCAAGGCGTCCGCGCTCAGCGCGCGCTCCGCCGTCGCCGCGACCCCCGCGTCCGCGTCCGCGGCGGCTCCCGCCGCCCGGCGCGGCGCGCTGCAGGTGGTGGCCGTGAACCCCCGCAGGAACAGCTCGGGGTCCCGAAAGGGCCTCGCGAAGTTCGTGGAGCGCGTGAACGCGCCGCAGATGAAGGACGACCTCATCCCGTTTCGGGTCGGGATGACGGTGAAGGTGGGCGTCACCGTCGTGGAGGGTGGTAAGAGCCGCGTGCAGCCGTACGAGGGGATCGTGATCGCCATCCACCGCGCGGGGGTGGCCACCACCGTCACCGTGAGGAAGTCCTTCCAGGGCTACGGCGTCGAGCGCATCTTCCCCATCCACTCCCCCCTGTGCAGCTTCGAGGAGGTCCGCGGCGCGGGTAAGCCCGTGGTCAGGCGCGCCAAGCTGTACTACCTCCGCGACCTCGTCGGGAAGAAGGCGAAGCTCAAGACGAGGTTCGTCGCGAAGAAGACGGGCCCGTCCAGGCACCAGCTCAAGATGGAGGCCCTCGCCGCGTCCAAGGCGGAGGCGGCGGCGGCGGAGGCCAAGGCGGCGGAAGAGGCCGCCGCCGCGGAGGCGGCCGAGGCCGCCGCCGCGGAGGAGCCCGCCGCGGAGGAACCCGCGGCGGAGGAACCCGAGGCGTGAGCGAACGGAGAGGGGCTGCCCACGCGGCGGGGCGAGAAGAGGGGATCGACTTTTTAGCACAGAAATTCTTTCGTGTACAGGAGCAGACGGCGCGGTCGGCTTTTAGGCGTTTTAAAACGGAGACTCGCACGCATGCGCGATACCGTCGACGCACACCGCGTCCTTCTCCTCGAAAGTAGTACGACCCGGACGGCGAGTCTTTCTGAACCTTCGCGAGTCACCGGCGGCGACGCGCTCGGGCGCGACCACACAGTGCTCTCAAACTCGTGTCCCGTGTGGGATACTGGTCACGCACTGCGAAATAACGCGCCAGATATTCCTGAAAATTGAGCGCGGAAAGCTGACAGCGAACTGGTTGAAAATCTAACCTCGCGACTGAGGCCCCCGGCTCGTCACTTCACCGCGCGAGACTCTCCGCGGTCCATACGCACGCACAAACGAACGTCCGGGTCTCGTGCCCGTCCGGCTCGGTCGAAGCGAGGGAGCACGTCCCCGCACTTAACCAGTTGAACCACACAGATAGGTTCGCGCGAAAAGATGGCTGACGACGAGGGTCCCGTGATCCTCATGTCCTCGGACAGCGAGAAGTTCGAGGTGGAGCAGGAGGTGGCCTTGTGCGTGCACGCCTCGCGCGAATCCTCCGCGCGCGAATCGGCGCTCGAGCGCCGCGCCGAACTCTCTTCGCGCGCGCCCGGCTGACCCCTCCCGTCCCCTTTCCGCGCTCGCAGTAAATCTGAGACCATCAAGAACATGATCGAGGGTGCGTCTCCCGCCCCGCGCCCCGTGCGCGCGCGCCGACGATCATCGCCGTCCCCTCGTATGGGCGAACGCGTCGTTTTCCTCGCTCACGCGCTCGCGATACCGCGAACTCTGGCGCTGACCACCCTCGCCCCACCATCGCCCCCGCAGATACCGGCACGGACGCGGCCATCCCTCTCCCGAACGTCTCCTCCAAGATCTTGGCCAAGGTGATCGAGTACTGCAAGTTCCACACCGAGGCGAAGGCGAAGGAGACGTCCGAGGACGACGCCAAGAACTTCGACACGGAGTTCGTCAAGGTCGACCAGGCGACTCTGTTCGAGCTCATCCTGGTGCGTACCGCGCCGCGCGTCCGCGCGCTCGGTCGGGCGCGATCTCGGACGGGCCGAGATGAGATCTCTCCTCTGAAACGTGCCCTTTTTCGTGCCCTAATTCTCATTTCTTTCTCTCGCGGTCCGGTCCGCTTTCGCTGACGTTTCCCTCTCGCCCCGCCCCTCCACTCGCGCTCCCGCTTCAGGCTGCGAACTATCTCAACATCAAGACCCTTCTCGATCTGACGTGCATGACGGTGGCGAACATGATCAAGGGCAAGACCCCCGAGGAGATCCGCAAGACGTTCAACATCAAGAACGACTTCACCCCGGAGGAGGAGGAGGAAGTGAGGCGGGAGAACCAGTGGGCGTTCGAGTAAGAGCGCTCCGCGCGCTTTTAGGGAACGTTCTTTTTGGGTCGAACGACGCACACGCGAGACGCGTCTTCGACCGCGACCGCGAGCGACGGTAAGAAAGCCGTGCGCGAGGAGAGGGACGCGTTCGAACGCGAAAAACTTTGTGAGGACACGCGAAGACGCCGCCGCCGGATGACCGCGCTCGCGTACATAAACACCGTTCGGGGGAACTCTTCAGAGGAACTCCCCCCCCGCGCCGCCCTCGCCCTCTCTCGGGATCGCGGGCAGGGACACCTCGACCTCGACGTCCACCTCCTCCCCCTCCATGCTTCCCGCCGCGCTCTTCACCTTCACCGTCCACGGCCCCGCGGCGTCCTCCTCGGCGTCGCCCCTCGCCTTGAGCTCCCCCGAGTGGACCAGGTCGACGATCGCCTTGAACGACAGCTCGAAGCACTGGAGCTCGATGATCGCCGGTCGCGTGAGCTCGAGCGTGTCCTGCTCGCCGTTCTCGCCCGCGTGGAACGCGATCTTGCAGAACAGCGGCCAGTTCTCCTCGTCCTCCTTCGCGTCCGGTTTCCCGGGGGCGATCTCCCAGCCGTGTGCCTCCTTCGCGTCCGCGTCCTCGAACGGCGTCTCGTACACGGACTGGAACATGCACGTCTGCCCGCCCGCGGCCATGGCGCTGTTCGCGATCTCCTCGTTCGTGGCGTCGTCGCCGTTCGCTTCGGCCTGTTTCTTCTCGAGTCTGTACGCCTCGATCGCGGACTCGATCGTCTTGTGCACGCTCAAGCCGTACGAGCCGGATTCGGCGTCTCCGACGACGGAGGCAAACGCGGTGAGCTTCATCGCGACGTCCTCGCGCAGGACCAGGCGGTACTGGACCTGGATCGGGCGCCGCGCCGCGAGCTTCTCCCACGGCGCCGCGCGGACGTACGACGCCGCCGCGGCGAAGAGCGAGGCGCCGAACGCGGGGGTGAACCCGTCGACGCTCTCCATCAGACCGGGGAGATGCTGCGTGCCGTACTCCTCCTCCTCGGGCGCCATCTGGGGTTCGATGCCCTCGCGGATGATCTTCGTGACGAGGGCCTCGGGGACGGGCGCGAACGAGACGTCGGTCACGCCGATCGCGGCGAGGCCGGCGCGGCAGCCCTCGACGTACGCGCACCGCGTCTCGTCGGCCCATCGCGCCTTATCGCCGCGGTGCAGACCCGCGGTGACGGTGTCCGCGAACTTGATCGTCTCCGGGCGCGCGGGTGCCAACTTTTCCTCGCTCTCGCTCTCGTTGATCTGCCTCGGGTGCGTCATGACGCGGCGCAAGAACGCGAGGACCGTCTCCGGGCTCGGCTCGGATTTCGTGACGTTCGGGTTCGACGTCCCGTCCTCGGGCTCGCACGACAAGAACCGGCCGTCCTGGACGGAGACGACGAGCATGAGGTAGGGGCGGACGGGGAGGCCGTCGGGGCCCGTCAGCCACGTGCGAAGCTTGTGGACGTAACACTGCCAAGTCCCCCGCACGGGGAGGGCCGCGATCTGGGCGTCCGTCGACGGCATGACGCGCGAGGGGGGGGCGATCGAACGCGCGATAGAACGAGCCGACGAGGTCGCCCGAGGAGACGGGCGCGGCGGGTCGTGTGCTCGGCGATTCGCGAACCCCGGCCGCCTTATCCAGATTAATGTATTTTCGCGTCGCTTTTCAGCACTTTCCCCACCGCGTCGCCATTCGCGGCGGCGCCCTCGTCCACGCGCGCGGGCGTTCCGGGCGCGCGTCGCGCGCCGCGCCGAGGGAACGCGCGAATCGCTGCGCGCGGCGTCTTCTCCGGCCCCGCGTCGGTCGCTCGATGGCGATGGCCCGCGCCGCCCTCGCCCGCGCCCCTCCGGCGCGAGGGACGAAGCGCCACGACTCGGCACCTCGCTCGCGCCGCGCGCCTCGCCGCCCCCGCGCCGCGCTCCTCCCGCCGCGCCGTTCGTCCGACCCCTCGACCGCGGACGCGCCCCCTCTCGCGTTCCCCGACGGAGACTGGCGCAACGAGGCCCTCGTCGCGAGCCTCGCCGACGAGGGCCGCGCGCACCGCGAGGCGCTCGGCCGCGCGTGCACGTACGCGCTGTGGCTCGCGTACGACGGCGAGCGGTACCTCGGGTTCCAGTACCAGCCCCGCGACGCGAAGACGATTCAGGGCGAGGTGGAGAAGGCGCTGACCAAACTCACCGGCGAGGACCGATCGTTCTTAGGCCTCGCCGCGTCCGGGCGCACGGACTCGGGCGTCCACGCGCGCGGCCAGGTGGTGAGCTTCCACGCGCGCGCGCCGCTCGACGCGTCCAGGATGCGAAGAGCGCTCAACGGCATGATGCCCGCGGACGTCCGGTGCGCGTCCGCGCGAAGGGTCCACCCGGCGTTCCACGCGCGGTTCCACGCGGTTCGCAAGACGTACCATTACCTCCTGGACGTGTCGGAGGTGGCGGACCCGTTCATGAGGCGACACGCGTTTCACTGCGGGTGGAGGAAACGGCCGCCGACGGCGCGCGCGCTCCGCGACGCCGCCGCGCCGCTCGTCGGCACGCACGACTTCTCCGCGTTCGCGAACGCGAGCCGGGACGCGAGCGCGCGGGGGAAGAGGGACCCGACGCGGACGATCTTCCGATTCGACGTCGTCGAGCTCGAGCGCGGGCTCGTGCGGCTGGAGGTGGAGGGGAACGGGTTCCTGTACCGGATGGTGCGGAACATGGTCGGCGCCGTGCTCATGGCGGCGACCAAAGATCGAGAGGACCCGGGGGAGACGACGCGGAGGCTGCTCGAGGGGAGGGACCGAAGCGCCGCGCCCACGGCCGCGCCCGCGCACGGTCTGTGTCTATACGAGGTCGTGTACCCGGAGGCTCTGCTGACGTACCTGGAACCGGGAGAGGAAGAGCGCGAGCGCGAGGACGCGAACGACGCGTAGCGGTGCGAACCATAAATCGACTTCGTCTGAAATCTCACAGGTTCGCGCCGTATTTTCTGCGTCATCGGCCATCATGATCCACTCGCGCGACGCTGCGATTCTCGACTTTCGCGCGCTTCTCGCGACGTCATCGGTCGTAGTGCCGATCGCGCGAGATCCCGCGTCTCGGTCGGCGCCCGGGCGTCCCGGGGCGGCACGATGACGTTCGGCGTCGACGCGGGGGACCTGGATGACGACGAGCCGGACGCGTGGCCCGAGGAGGAGCAGCGGAGGCTGGACGAGTCCGTGCGCTGCGCCATCTGCCAAGAAATCTTCACGATGCCCGTGAGCTTCTCGACGTGCACGCACACCTGTACGTCCTGGGCCCGCTCCGCGACCGCCTCTCGTCCGCGGGCCTCGCGCCCGCCTCCGCCGCTGACTTCCCGACCCTTCGCTCCCCTCCCCTCGCAGACTGCTCGCTGTGCATCCGCCGCACGCTGAAAGAGTTCAAACTCGAGTGCCCGGCGTGCCGAGCGCCGGGAACCGAGGCGGATCTCAAACCCAACCACGGGCTCGAGGCGGTCGTCGGCGCGTTCCGAGCGGCGCGCTCGCGACTCCTGACGTGCGCCCGCCTCGGCCGCGACGCCGAAGCCGCCGCGAACGCGACGCCTCCGCCCGCGCCCGCGCCCGCGCGGACGGGAAGAGGAGGCAAGCGGAAAGGGAGCGCCCGCGAGGACGCCGACGAGGCGAACGCGCGCCGCGCGCGCCCCGCCGCCGCCCGCGGGACCGCCGCGCGACGAACGCGCGACGGCGAAGAGGAGGACGAGGATGAAAACCCCCCTCGACCGAGCGCGCCGGCGGCGGGGACGCGCGCGACGAGAGCGGCCGCGCGAGCGAGCGCGGCGGCGACGCCCTCGACGTCTACCCGCCCCGAGCGCGCGGCGCGGCGCGGCGCGAAGGCGGCGCCCGCCGCCGCGGAGGTCGAAGACGACGATCGAGCGGAGGACGAGGAGAACGAGGAGGACGAGGAAGAGGACGAGGAGTACCGCCTCGGTTCCTCGGGGGGTGATTCCGATGGGGACGGTGACGACGCCGTGAGTGAATCGGATTGGGAGGGCGATGGGACGGCGGCGAGGGACGAGATCGTCGACCTCGCCGCCGACGACGACGACGGCGGCGGCGGCGGCGGCGGCGGCGACGAGGGTCTCGCCGGGCGCCAGCCCGCCGCGCCGGCGACGACGCCGGGGAGTTCTAGCGGGAAGAACACGGTGTGCTGCCCAATTTGCGGCGTGGGCATCCTCGAGGCGTACATCAACAGCCACGTGGACGTTTGTTTGACGAAAGTCGGCGCGAGCGGCGGCGGCCGGAGGGCCGGCTCGGGCGCCGCCGGCGGGGCGAGCGGCGGGTCCGGCGCCGTCCGCGAGGCGGGCTCTCCGGAGGCCCCCCTTCGGAGCGTGACGACGGCGCTCATGGCGAAGCTGCCGAAGCTCGTGTACCACATCATGAAAGACAAGGCGCTGAAGAAACTCATGTCGGACGCGGGCTTGATGACGACGGGGCGGCGCGAGCAGATGATCGCGCGCCACAAAGAGTTCACGCTGCGCGTCAACGCCGCCATCGACTCGGGGCACCAGCCGAACCTCGCCGCCATCGCGAGGGAGGTCGGGAAGCTCGAGCGAGACAGGTACCGGGCCGCGAACGGGGGGGTCGGTGCGGGCGGTGGGTTGGCCGCGGCGGCGGTGGCGGGAGGCGGTTTGGCCGGAGCCGCGAGCGCCAAGGCGGACGTCTTCGGGAAGCTCATCGCCGACGTCAGAGCGCGCGCGGGAGCGGCGCGGGGAGGGGTGAAGCGGGAGGCCGCGGCGACGGAGGGAGGGGCGGAGAGTCCGAGCTGACGCCGAGTCGCGCGAGGAACTCCTCTCGGGCCCTCGTCGGCGACGCACGGGCGTGAGTGTAATACATTAGAAACGCGCTCCTCCAGACTCTGCCCCCGGTGGTGGCAGCTCGCCGCGGCGTGACGCGTGAACAAAGAGCGCGGTGCACACAACGTCGGACGTGACGAGCTGTGCAGGTGTTTTCAAAGACAGTCTCGTTGGAGTTGTATTCTTTGCTCTTCACCGGCCTAATTAACTCAAGGATAGACCCTCGACTGCTCCGTCGCATTTTTTTCTTTCTTTGATTATTTGTCGGGCTCCCGCATCTCGGCAGCCTGGTTTTCCCAGAAATTCAAGTTTTGCCCTCGCGAGTCGACGACGAGCTGATTTCCTCGGCGCACGAGATCTTTTCGCCACCTGAACGAGGGTCCCGCCGCCGGTCGCGACCCCCGGGCGGAATGATGCGCGCTGAGTTCATCAGCGGGGAGGTCGGTCCCTCGCCGCACTCGGCGGCGAGCCCCCACGCGCAGTACTCGAGCCGCGGCGGCCTGGCGGCGCTCGACGGAGGCGCCACGCCCGGCGGGTCGGCGATGCGGCATCCTTCCACGCGGGCCGCGCACGCCGGCGCGCCCGGGACGCCCGGCGCGACGGACAAGATGCCCACGACGTTCGACGAGCTCAACCGCGTGCTGCAGAGCCGCCACGCGTCGCTGAGCTATCGCATCGACAGCGTGATGCACGTGCTGGAAAACAACAGGGACAACCTTCGCGGGTTCTTCAGCGCGTGCTACCAACCGCTTCTGTGGGGGATCTTCAACTTCGACGACGGCGCGAGCGGGTGGCTTCGGTCCGTCTCCGCCGGGCACGACCGCGCGGCGGAGCGCGAGGCGGGCATGCTCCTGGACCTGCTCTCACCCACCGGGCCGCTCATGAAGGAGGTCCTGGCGGCGGACGCGGACGGCCTCATGCAGTTCGCGTTCCCCCTCGAGCGCCTCCCCGAGAGCACGCAGCGGCGGCTTCAGACGGACCCGGGATCGTTGAACCAGCGTCTCCCTTACCGCAACTGCATCCAGCGCGACGCCCACGGAAGGTTCCACGTGCACCTCGGGATGTACCACTACTTCTTCTTCTGGTCCGCGTATTACGCGTGCTCGCAGGCGCGCGGGGGATCGTCGTCGTCGTACGATCGGCGACCGCGATCGTCGAGGCGAAGCTCGCCGTACGGCGCGAGCGGCGGCCGCCAGTGGATGGCGGGCTTCCTCGGCCAGAACGAGCGGGTGCATCCGTACCGCGAGCTGCTCTTATCGCACTTGCGTTACTTTCTCCCGCGCGGCGCGGAGGGGATCGGCCGGGGCGCGCCCTGGGCCGCCGCCGAGAACGGGGCGGGCGGGTGGGCGCGAGGGTCGGAGCTCTTCCACCGCGCGGGCGGCGTCAGCCAGGGCGAGATGCTCGTGAGCATCATGATCGAGTTCTGGATGCCCGGGAGCGACGACGCGCGCGCGTCCCCGAACGCGATGGGGTACCCGCAGCACGTGGGTGGGCACCTCGGGTTCGGCGACGGCGCGCGCCGCGACGACGGATGGTCGCGACAGAACGGCGGCTACGCTCGCGTCGCGACGGCGTCGTCCATGTACGGCGACGCGGGGAGCATGCAGCGTCAGTACGCGTACAATCCCCCGAACGAGGACCTCGTGAACGCCGTCGTGTTGTTGACGACGTATCTCTTCGCCGACGCGCCGGGGGAGAGCGTCGACGAGGGGCTCCAGCCGCACTCGCCCTCGTCGAGGTCGACGCCGCGCCGCGCCGCGCCCGGCGGGGACGAGCGCGAAAACGCCAAGGAGGACGTGCGGCGATCGAAGGAGATGCTGCAGACGCCTCTGTATCGCTTCTTGAGGGAGGCGTTCGTGCAGTGGCCCGTGGAGAGCACGGCGAGCCTCTCGCCGCTCATCACCCTGTGGACGACGTATCTCACGCCGTGGTCGCTGGAGCTCCCGAGGCCCGCTCGAACGTCGCGCGCGTCCGGCTCGCCCTCGTCCACGTTATCCAGGGGCATAGAGGCGGTCACCGCGGCGGCGGCAGACGCGCGCAAGGCATCGTCTCCCAAATTCGCGGGTGACGCCGCGCCCTCGCCCGCCTCGCCCAGGAACGGCAGACGGGACGCGCGATGGGACGAGCTTCACGTGCTGCACAACGTGCCGTTTTATTGCGAGCTCATGCGGCACTTCCTGGAGCTCTGCTGCAAGCGCGTGCCCGTCGACGCCGAGGGCACGACGAACGCGCTGCTCATCGTCCTCAGGGCGCTCGCGTCGTGCCCCGAGGTGCTCCAGATGCTGGAGGAGGTCGAGGAGGCGTACAACGCATTCGTCGACGTCGATCCGTACGCGCCGCGGCCGACGAACGTGGACCCGCCACCGCCCTCACCGTACGACCCGTTCTTGAACATCATCAGGGCACAGATGATGGACTGGGAACCGCCCGCGCCCGTCGCGACGTACGGTCAGGAAGAAACGATGCGAATGAACGCCGAGTACCACCGCGCGCACGGGGTTCCCCCGCCGAAGCTTCCGAAGCTCAACATGTTCGCGCTCGATCAGGAGGGCCAGACGCAGATCGCCCTGGCCCTCTTGGAGCGCCTCGATCGCGACATGTCCACGGTCGGGCCCTCGCACCCTCTGCGCTCGAGGGTGCCGAAGCTGCGCCACGTGGCGTTCGCGGTGTTCAGGCTGGACCGACTCGGCGAAGAGGCGACGCGGCGGACGTCCATCGGGGGAGCGTCGAAAAACGACGCCGCGGCGCAAGACAACGCCAACTCGAGCAGAGCGAGCAGCAGACCGGCGATCGGCTGGTCGGGTGTGGACAAGACGAAGGCGAACGCCAAGGGGCTGTACCAGGGCGACTGGCTGTTCAGGCCCATCTCGGACATGGAGTTCCCGCCCCTCGCGAGGCTCATGATTGCGCTCAGCGTGCACCTGCGCGAGACGACGGGGGAAAAGACGATCTCGCTGAGGCCTCTCGCGGAATACGGTTCCATGCTTGCGCTGTTCGTCCTGGGGTTCGTCCTCTGGCTTTTTCTCCTTTAGTGGGCGATAGGTAGAACATAGACTCTGAAATACTTCAGGCGCGACACTACAAACTAAACTAAGAAAACGCTGAGCGCGCACAAGAGCAGCGTCAGGTGCATCGAATATCGTCCACGCGCGCCCGCCTTGTCTTCGCAAACCCCGCACAGACCTTCATAATAGCATGAGTCAAAACCAAGGTTCGCGTCAAAGTAAGAGCACCACCCGTTCGCCTGAATCTGCATGCCTTGCTCGGTGCACTGATCGAGCGCCTCCTGTGCGGCAACCTCGTCTTCGGCCATCGTGTTGTAAGCGTTGCACTTGCAAAAAGGAGTTTCTTGAATGCTTACATCGTAAACACAAACGCCGTTATTGCTGCAGTGCTGCTTGAAATCATCCCATGGACACATATGCTGACAGCGCTCGCCGTACCAAAACCTGTTACGATAAAAATGAGTCAGAATCATTCAAAAAGAAATCAAGAGAACCGCGCTTTAAACGTACTCGTCACATAGACAATCGCCTTTGTCGTCACAAGTCCCGTGTCCAGAGCAAACCTCCCCTGTCATGACGCCGTCTGTGTCCTCTCTGTAGCGAGAATTCGGAAACTTGTCGATGTTGTGATCTGCACGAACGGCGAGATAATCCTCCTCCGTTCCAACGGGACAAGAGTGCTCGCAATAGATACCCTGAGACAAAATCGATTCAGAAAAATTCAAGAAGAAAGAGAAAGAAAAGGAAAACGCACCGCAGTACCGAATGGACATAAGCACGTCGACAAGGCGCCCTCTTCCTCAGCTTCGAGACATTCGCCGATGCCCGAGCAAGGGGTGCCGACGTCATCCGTTGGACAGGGAGATTGCGATATGGCAAACATAGCGCCACCCGCCGCGACTCCAACGAAAGAAAAATTCGTATCCACGCCAAGAGCAAAATGCATGGGCTGATCCATCTTCCAGATATATCCCGTCATGTCCAAATAAGGAGGCGTGCATTCGCACTTCGTGTCCGCTCCAAAGCCGACACAGAATCCCGCGTTGATGGCGTCAGTGTCACCTTGAGGGGGAGTATACACACAGGTTCCTGCTCCCGCACAAGAACATTCGCATTCTTGCTCCCAAATATAATTCGCATAATTAGGCACGAATTCATAGTTTTCTTCGCTTGTACCAATGAATGTATCGGCGGTTTCGGGCGATGGTGGCGCTGGCGGAGCAGTTATCGCAGCGCAAGTATCGGCAGCCTCGTAATTATGCATGCACGCCCCGCAGCCGCATGTTCCTTGCTGTCCGAGAGAGTTGGTTCCCCAGGTGTAAATATTTCCTTTGCTCGAAAGCGCGATCGACTGAAAGAATCCAGCGTCGATTTGCGTCACGCGCGCGTCAAGCTCCCATTCGATTTTTCCCGTGACTTGCACGGTGTATTCAACCTGGACGGAGACGTTGCCTTGCATTTCTGTTTTCGTCTCGACTGTCACGTAGTCGAAATGTTCAATGCGCGTCGGCGTGTCGATCATTTCAGGCTCGTTATTCCACTGCGTCTTGAAGAATCTGTCTGGTTCGCGTTGCAGCGACTGATATCCCAAGCCGAGCTGTCCGAAAAAGTTGTCGCCCCATGCAAATATCTCCCCGGTCCGCACCAGCGCGAGGGAATGGTGCGACCCTGCTTTGATTTGAATGATTTCTGGCACGTTCACGTCTTCTTCAGCTGCAGCTGTCAGAGCCGTGTCGTTCTGAACAACCGTTCCTGGAGGGGACGGAAACGCCGGTGGTGGTGGGGGGGGTGGGGGCTGGCTCGTCGTCACGACGAGCGGACCGACGCGCACCGGCATCACCTCGCGGTTGTAGTACTTTCCGGTCACGTTGTCGAACTTATTTGGGGTGTACACCTCCGCGAAGTTCGCCACTTTTGCATAGTCCTGTCTCTTTCCAACTTGCCCGTGAAAGTTGTCGCCCCAGCCCCACACCTCGTCATCCAACGATACGGATAAAGTGTGTCCACCGTCCAACACCTTATCCGTCCCCCCCGCGACGTGTCCGCCCGCGGCCACGAGCTTCATCTGAGGCATAAAGCTCCCTTCCGCGGTTCTGATGATCTTCGTCGGCTTTTTCACGTAGTTGAGACACGGATCGCCGCCGCGACCGTCCACAGACTCGCACCCTCCGAGCCCGAGCTGACCCTCCTGGTTCGCCCCCCAGGTGTACACCCCACCGGTGAATGACAGCGCGACGTTATGACCCGCAGCCGCAGAGACGTTCATCACGGACTCTCCGCCGACGTCGATGGCGGTGGGCACACTCGTGAAGGGCGTCAGATCCGGCGTGACGTCGATGCCGAGCTGCCCGTGCTGATTACTCCCCCACGCGTACACCCTTCCTCCACTGACGAGGACGACGGTATGCTCTAGCCCTAAAGCAACGTCGATGACCTCCAGCTTTACCCCGTTCGCGCTGAACAGTTCGAGGAGCGTCGGCTTGTAACGCGTGCGCGTGTCCTCGGCGCCCTGGAAACCGAGACCGAGCTGGCCCATGTCGTTTCGCCCCCACACGTACATGTCCCCCTCTTGCGTGACGGCCACGACGTGATTCTGCCCCGAGACGATCCGCTGCAGGTTCGCACCCTCTGGACCGAGCGCCTCGTGCCCCAGCGTCGGCACGAACTGCGGGTCGCACTGGTTCTCTTTCGCCTGCGACGCCTGCCCTTCAACGTGGTCGATGCCCAGCTCGCCGAAGCGGTTCGAACCCCAAGAGTGCACGCGCCTGTACCCATTCAGCTGCGCGGAGGCTTCAGGCAGCAAGCACGCCGCCACCAGCAAGATGACGCCCCCCCATCGGCACCACCATGGCGCCCGGGGCCGGGTCGCAGGCGCTCCCACCATACTGCCGGTCGTCGTTGTTGGTTTGATTATTTTGATTTTTTCGGGTGCCCGCCCGACGTTTTTTTTTTTCGACCGTCAAAATCCATTTCATCACGAAATGTTCCGGCCACCCCTCCAAGAGTTCAGAATCGGCACCACGTCGCTCTCGAGAGCCGAACCCCCCACAGCACGTGACACCCGAACGCGTCTGTCGCGTGAAGAGCTCCCCACGCGCGGGACGTACGGCATGGAATGTTGAGAGCTGCTTCCTCGTGATCCGCTCCTCCACGTGCCATGGCGAACCGCCTCACGCAAGTCGTGCGCTCGCTCCTGGAGGCGAATCGCTCGCCCGGGATGCGAGCGCTGGACCTCCGCGCCAGCGCCGACCTCCGGTGCGTGAACATGATGTGCGAAAAAGTGGGTGAGGCGTGCGTGTGTAGGGTGAGCAGGGTGCTCGAGAAGCACGGCGGGGAGCTGCGCTCCCTGTGTTTGGCCGATAACGAGCTCACGCAGCTGCCCGCCAGCGTGTTCGAGCTGCCACACCTCCAGGTGCTGGATCTGAGCGGAAACGCGCTGCGGGAGATCCCGGAGGCGGTGGTGAACCTGAGTAGCCTCAAGGTGCTCGACGTGACGGGTAACCCAATTGAGGGAATCCCCAAGAGTGTCGCTCAGCGGTTCTACGGACTGGTGGAGGTTCGATGGGACGGCACGAACCCGGCTTCATAGAGACTATCATATTCATTCATTCAGAACCCGACGGACTTCCAACCCTTCTTCTGCAGCGCGATGCGGAGCGCCTTGATGCGCTTTCTCTGCGTCTCTCCTGCCTTGGGAGCTTTGTCCACGCGTCCCGAGGTCCTGTACTCCACGCGGCTCCGATCGCCCGGGGGGAAGAAGAACTCGACATCGTCCACGAATCCAAATTTGGGATCCTTGTACTCGACGTAGAGGTAGTCGTCGAGCTTGTTCACGATGGTCGTCTCAAACCCGTCAATGTCCGTGTTCGTCACCACATCCACCAGCTCCGCCATCGCCTCCGCCTGCGTCGCGGGGTTGCGGATCCCGCGCCCTTCGTCGGGGTTGTACGTCCACGGGGGGATGTAATGCGAGTCGTCGTTGAGATCCTCCGTCGTGGAGACGCAGTTGGGCTTGGGAGGGCAGAGACTGAGGCTGATGGTGTCGCCGTACTGGCGAAGACCGAGGCTGGGCGCGGACTGCTCCACGAGCCCCCCGAGGGCACCGTCCAGCAACCCACCGAGGACGAGGACGGCACTGCTGTTCAGCACCATCTCTCGGCGACCGCGAGGGGCATCGTCGCGCGAAGCGGCGTTCTTCTCATCCGCGGCGCATCGAACGCTGAGCCCACCGCGCGGCCTCGCGGAAGCACCTCGAGAGGCTTTCGCCAAGCGTCCGCTCGAGGTGGTGGGGAGGAGTCGGGGAGAGAGCGCGATGAAGGTAGACATCGCGAGCGATACCGGGTCGATGGTCGTGCTCGTAGGGCTGTCGCGAGGAACAGACGAACACCGATCGCGTCGCCGTGGCAACAGAAGTGTCCGGCAGGGTTTGGCGTCGGTGGATAAGGCCACGACATCGCACGCCATCGGGAAAACGTACGAAACTGAAGTGCTGGCGCGGCGCGATGACGCGCGCGACGACCTGTCAAGCACGACGCGCCAAAAAGCGCGTGAAGGGAAAGCCTTTTCCTTCGGACCCGCCGTCAGTGGCGCGGCGTGCGCGACGGACGCGGATCCCGCTCGACGGAGGGCTCGAGGGAAGGCACGTTCCTGGAGTGCGGGTCGTTCACGCGGTGGGCGTTCGTCGACGCGCGACGTCTTGCTTCGGCGGTGAGCGAGGAAAGAAGTGGGCACGTCGAGATGGAGCGCGCGGTGGAGCGGCTCTCGAGCCTGCAGAGCCGGAGCGAGAACATACGCAACATATGCGTTCTTGCGCACGTGGACCACGGGAAGACCACCCTGAGCGACGGTCTCATCGCGCACAACGGTTTCATCAGCCAGAAGCTCGCCGGGAAGCTGCGGTTCATGGACTTCCTGGACGACGAGCAGCGGCGAGGGATCACGATGAAGAGCGCCGCCATCTCGCTCTTGTACACGCCCAAGACCGCCCCGAACGCGGCGGCGGACGCGGAGCCCGAGCCCCTCCTGATCAACCTCATCGATTCCCCCGGACACGTCGACTTCTGCAGCGAGGTTTCCACCGCCGCGCGGCTCAGCGACGGCGGCCTCGTCGTCGTGGACGTCGTCGAGGGCGTGTGCGTCCAGACGCACGCGGTTTTGCGTCAGGCTTGGGAGGAGCGCCTGCGAACTTGCCTCGTGTTCAACAAGCTCGACAGGCTCGTCATCGAGATGGGGTACACCCCCCTCGAGGCGTACGAGCGCATGCGCAACTTGCTGCACGAAATCAACGGCGTGATGAGCGCCTTCGTGTCGGAGAAGTTCATATCCCAGGCGGACACGCTGCTCCACTCCGCCGACGCGTTGGGCGCCGCGGACGACGCCGCCGAGCGCACCGACGGCGCGCCGGACGAGGACGTCGCCGAGCTCACCGACGACGCGCTGACGGAGGCGGACCACTCGGACGACGCGTTCTGCGTGGAGCGGGGGAACGTCGCGTTCGCGTGCGCCGCGGAGGGGTGGGCGTTTCGCGTCGACCGCTTCGCGGAGATGTACGCGTCCAAGCTCGGGTGCAGTTCGAAGGCGCTCAGGAAGGGCCTGTGGGGGGATTGGTACTACCACCCCAAGTCGAAGAAGATCGTCGGGAAGAAGACCGCGGCGGATAAGCTCAAGCCGCTGTTCGTACAGCTCGTTCTCGATCCCATCTGGAAGCTGTACCACGCGGCGGAGGCGGAGAAGCACGGGTACCCCCCCGAGGGGAAGGACCTCGCGGCGATGGCGACGTCTCTCAAGGTGGACGTCGCGGAGAAGGACCTGAAGAGCGCCGACCGCAAGTACGCCCTGAACTGCATCCTCAAGGCGTGGCTCCCGCTCTCGCCCACGGTGCTGGAGATGGTCGCGCACTGCCTCCCGAGCCCGTCGTCCTCGGCGTCGCGACGTGTGCACAGGCTGATGCCGCCGCCGACGCTGAAGAAAGAGCTGGAGGCCGAGGACGCCGCCGTCCTCGCGGCGTCGCGCCGAGCCGTCGCGAGCTGCAGCGCCGACCCCGAAGCGCCCACGTGCGCGTTCGTGAGCAAGATGCTCGCGGTCCCGGCGTCCGCGGTGCACGGGCGCCCGGCCGGATCGGACGAGCAGATCTTCCTGGGCTTCGGCCGCGTGTATTCGGGTGCGCTGAGGAAGGGCCAGACGGCGTTTGTCATCAACGGCGCGTACGACCCGAGCGATCCCGAGGACGGTGCGTGCCACGAGATCGTCATCGAGGAATTGTACTTGATGATGGGGCAGGGAATGTTCCCGGTGGACTCGGTGCCCGCCGGGAACGTTCTCGCCATCGGCGGTTTGGATACGCACGTGCTGAAGAGCGCGACGCTGTCGAGCGTGAAGATGTGCGCGCCGTTCGGGAACATGATGTTTCAGGTGGCGCCGATCGTCAAAGTCGCGGTCGAGCCCGTGAACGTGGCGGACATGCCCGCGCTCGCGGAGGGGCTTCGGCTGCTAGACCGTTCGGACGCGTTCGTGGAGGTGGGTTTGATGGACACGGGCGAGCAAGTCATCGCGGCCGCCGGCGAGGTGCACCTGGAGCGGTGCGTCGCGGACTTGCGCGAACGGTTCGCGAGGGTGGAGCTGAAGGTGTCGCCGCCGCTGGTGTCATTCCGAGAGGGCATCGTCGGCGTCGGCACCTCGGAAGCGACGACCCCGAACGGGCTCCTCACCATCAGGGCGACGGTGAGCCCGCTGCCGACGTACTTCCCCCGCGTCATCGAGGATTCCGCGGAGAGCCTGAAACAGATTCTTCTCTCGGCGCGAAACGACGCGGTCGAGGGGAGCGAGGGCGCGCCCGAGATCCTCGCGCGCCTGAAGACGGCGAGGGAAGCCGTCGCCGTGGACGGGGACGGAACGGAGGGCGGCGTGGAGGAGACGCTCTCGAACGCGTGGGCGCTCGGGCCGAAACAAATCGGCCCAAACGCGATGATGGTGGGGAAAATGCTCGACGGGGTGGACGGGGAAGCGATCCGTCGCTTGGGGCGCGCGCGCGTCGGCGAGGCGTTTGGGTTCGAGTCGCGCGAGGGGGAGGCGGGGGTGGCGGCCGGGGATCCGAAACCGGCGACGAACGCGCTCGTCGACTTCACGGACCCGAACGTCGTCGGGACGATCGAGGGGAACGCGCTGACGGGGTTTCAGATGGCCGCCGAGCGCGGGCCTCTGTGCGACGAGCCGATGTTTGGCGCGAGCGTTCGCCTGGAGGTGTTCCCGAAGCGTCGGGGCGACGACGACTCGGCGAACGACGCGGGGGCGGGGGAGGAGCAGTACGGTCCGTTCTCGGGGCAGGTCGCGAGCGCGACGAGGGAGGCGATTCGGCGGAGTGTTCTCAAGGCGCAGCCGAGGCTGGTGGAGGCGATGTATCTCTCCGTCATCACCACCACGTCGGAGGCTCTGGGAGGGACGTACTCCGTCCTCGGGCGGCGGCGCGCGAAGGTGCTTTCGGAGACGATTCGCGAGGGCACGGGCGTGTTCATCATTCACAGCTATCTCCCGGTCGCAATGTCGTTCGGGTTCGCCGACGAGCTCCGGCACAGCAGCTCCGGGGCGTCCAACGCTCAGCTCATGCTCAGCCACTGGGAGCACCTGGACGTCGATCCGTTCTTCGTCCCGAAGACGGAGGAGGAGCGAGAGGAGTTCGGCGAGGAGGGCGACGTCGGGCCGAACATCGCGCGCCAACTCGTGGACGCGACGCGGCGGCGAAAGGGGCTCAAGGTGGAAGAGACCATCGTCAAGGTGGCCACGAAGCAGCGCACGCTGTCGAGAAAGGCGTGAGGGTCGAGAAGCTGAGATCGCACGGAGTACTCTCGCGTGCGTCGTTTCCGATCGATCGTCAGAAGAAGTTGTTCGCTCTGTCCTCCTTGGCGTCGGCGAAGAGCGCGCAAAACGCGGCGCGCGCCTCGTCGGCGCTCTTGCCCGTCCACCTCTTGTGGCCCTCCCACGCGGCTTTGCCGGCGTAGTCGACGGCGCCGACATCGTTCCACTGCGGGCACTCATCGGTGACGTCCCCGCTGTCAACTTGGGCCTTGGCGCCCGTGATGTCGTAGTATAAAGCGGAGCGAACGGCGACGCCGCCGGGCCTGGGCGGAAGGGTGAACGACGAACCGGGGGGGGGGGCGTCAGCGGCGCGGAGAGAAGAGACGTCGCGGCACCCTTCGCCTCCCGACGGCGTCGGCGCCGCGCCCGGGAGAGAGACGCGACCGGCCCCCGCGAAAGACGCACTTCTTGAAGAGCTTCCATTTTCTAGCGAGCGACTCGTACTCCTCGACGGCCTCGGCGAACGCCTCCTTCGTGACCGGAGCGAACGTGTTCTTCTCGGCCTCCTTCTCGCTCGCCTCCTTCGCCGCGGCGACGTGTTCCTCGGGGGGGAGGAGCTTTTCCTTGGCGAACTTCTCCTTGAACGGCGTGAGGGCGTTCACGCCGTACGTCTGGAAGAAACGCTTGAGGTCGGCGCGCTGCGACGCCTTCTTCTGCGCATCGGCCGCGCCGCCCTGCTTCTCGAACCCGAGATCGAGGGCCATCTCGGCGACCGCGTTGAGCGTGACGTCGGCGCGTCCCTTCCCGGAATCGGCGAGCGTGAGGGTCATCGGAAATGCGGGCGAAAACGCGAAGGGGTGGCGGCGAATGTGTCGGGAGGGGGCGTGGGGTGTCCTCGGTACTGGAGGGAGGCGCGAGGTCGCTGGTTGCGGCCGAAGGAGGTGCGCGGTGAGCGTGCGCGATGGGTGTGCGCGCGCCGGCGCCCGGAACGCGCGCGGTCGTTCCGGAACGAGAAACGCCTCGTATCCCGACAGCTCGAGCGTTTTTCTCGCGCGGGTCTCTCCCGGTCGCGGAAATAAAATTCATCGTCACGCACGAAAGAGCCGTTGAGAAAGTCGTCGGGACCCGGACGCGTGCAGAAAAGGGTGACGCCCACCCCGCGGTGGGGACATTGCCGCGCGGTTGCGGGCGGCGACGCACCACGCGGTCGGCGTATCGACTGTGGTAGCGGCACGCACGCAAGACCACGACGCTGCGCACCGCGTCGCGACGCGCCCTTTCCCGGACGGAGAGGCGCGGAGGACGTCGTCGAATCCACACAACTCTCCGCGAGGTTGCCGTCTCTGTGAGCGGGGACTTCGCAACCCGAGGGTCAGTCAGGCGCTCGAGGGCGTCCCGGGGCGCCCGACGCGGCCATGGCCATGTATCAGGAGGCGGACACCGTGTCGGTGACGTCGTCCCATGCCTTTAGGGCGTCCACGAGGGAGCCCAAGGCCCCTTCGCGGTCCAAGGTGCGTGCCTCGCGAACCACGATTCCAACGTTTCGGGGGCATCGGTCCCCCGTCCGTTCATCCTTGCTCTCCGCCTCCACGTGCCCGGTCTCACCGCCTTTCCTGCTTTTCGTTCATCCCGCCTCCGTCGCATAGGTGCCCCCGCCTACCTCGGAGGAGGAGGAGAAGCTCTTGACGCTACAGATGGAGAACCGTCGGCTGAAGAAGGAGGCCATGGAGCGGGACGACAAGCTGAAGCAGACGCTCGCTCGCATGGCCCGCGCCGAGGAGGCGGCGAAGCGCGCGGCGTTGGCGTCCGCTGGAAACCGCTCCCCCGGCGCGAGCCTCAAGGGCTCCTCCGCCTCAGCGCGACTGTTCGCCGCAGAACAGCGCGTGACCGAGCTCGAGGAGGAGGCTCGCGAGCTGACGCGCAAGCTCCAGCGCGAACACGAGCGCGGCGTGCACTTCAAGAACATGTGCAAAGAGTACAAAGTGAAATTGGACGAGGCGCTCAAGGCGGCGCGCGCGAAGCCTTCGAGCGTGCTTCGCGGCGCCGGCCCCGAGTTTCCCGCGCCGCGAGCCAAGCCCACGACGCCGCCTCCCGCGAACTCGGCGAGGACGGACGAGCGCGTCGCGGATCAGCTTCGGCAGGAGCGCATGAAAACCGCCGCGCTTGTGAGCGAGCGCGACGAGCTCCGCAGGCTCCTGCACGCCGCGGGCGGGAAGGTCCCTGCGAGCCGGGGCGCTTCCGTCTCCTCGAAGAAGAAGAGCGGCTCCGAGTGGGTCCTCGAGCATTTCACACACGAGAGGCAGCCGTACCTCCTCGATCGCGCCACGCTCAAGGTGTACACCGTGCCGCAGTCGGATGACGACTGGCCGGAGCCGGTGGGGCGGCTGGTTGGCGGTCGCCTGCGCGTGCCGCCGAGGAAGGAGGACCTGTTCAAGCTCCTCGACGCCTACCTGAAGCGCGAGCAGATTCACCTGAAGGAGGCGTTCGACCGGTTCGACAGCGACTCGTCCGGCGCGATGTCCAGCGCGCAGCTCGGGCGGTTCCTGAACGCGGTGATGCCGGGCGTTTCCGTCGCGCAACAGCGGTACTTCCGAGCCATGTGCGACATCAACAACGACGGGAGGGTGACGTACCAGGAGATGGTTGAGTCGCTCAAGAGCTGCATCGGGATCGGCGAGGACGTGGCGACCAAGGGCTCCATCGATTTGGAGGACATGATCAAGCGACTCAGGGAGTACATCTCGACGTCCAACGCCACCGTCGCTTCCGTGTTCAACCAGTTCGACAAGGACCACAGCGGCGCGCTGGAACAAGCGGAGCTCATCGGCATGTTCGAGAAGCTCGTGCCGAACGTCACACTGAAGGAGAAGCGATACCTCCTCGCGCACGTCGCGAAGCTCGACCTCGACGGTGACGGGAAGATCTCCCTCGCGGAGCTGCGCAAGGCTCTGCGCGCGGTGAAGACGAAGATTGAGGACTCGCCCGCGCCCGCGCACGAGGCGGATACGCACGCCGGCGGCTACGTCGCGGTGCGCGCTTCCGGCCAGCTCGTCCTGAAGGAGCACATGATTCAGGGCAAGATGTACCTCCTCGACGACAGCAGGATGGTGGTGTACGAGGCGCTCTCCGCCCCCGACGCGTGGCTCAGGCCCCTCGGCAAGGTTCGCGGCGGCGTCATCTCGAGACCCGCGACGGGCGCCGATCTCGTCGCCACCCTCGACGCCACGCTCAAGGCGACGCAGGCGAGGCTGAAGGACGCGTTTGATTCCTTCGACGCGCGCCAGACGGGGTCGCTCGAGACGGCCGAGCTCGCGGCGCTGCTGAAGAAGCTTCTGCCGGCCGCCAGCGCCGCGGACCTCGCGTTCTTCCAGACCTTGCTCGACGTGGACGGGAACGGCGTGGTCGCGTACGACGCGCTCGTCACGCGCATGAAGGATGTCGTCGCCGCCAGCCACGCCTTCTCGGAGCGCGCGAACATGGGCGTCGAGCGCGTCTTGCAGAAGCTCAGGGCGGTTGTGAAGGCGAACAGCGGGGACGTCAGGGGCGCGTTCGCGCGGGCCGGGCAGCTCACGTACGCGCAGACGCTCGCGCTTTTCGCGAACCTCGTCCCCGGCAGCGCGCAGGACCGGCGACTCCTCGCGGCGTTCGCGCACCGGCTCGACGTGGACGGCGTCGGCGCGGTGAGCTACGAGGACGTCGCGTACGCGCTGAGGATCATGCACGTCGTCATCTTGGGCGGCGACGGCGTCACCCCGAGCGTGGACGTGCCGCAGCCGCGGCAGGGCACGGCTTCGGAGTGGTACCTCGAGGACATCGTCCTGAACGGTCAGGCGTACCTCCTCGATCGTCACAACATGCGCGTGTACGCGCCGCCCACCGGCGCGTCTCGGTGGCCGCAGCTCGCGGGTAAGCTTCAGGGGCGCACTCTGGTGCCGAACACGCAGTCGCAGGAGCAGCGCTTCGTCACCGGGCTGGACAACTTCCTCAAGGCGCAGCACTCGCGCCTGAAGGACGTGTTCGACACGTTCGACGTCAACCGCACGGGCACCCTGGATAAGTCCGAGGCGGCGGCGTTCATTCGCTCCCTCCTCCCGGACGCCACGGGCGGCGATGTGCAGTACTTCAGCATGCTTCTGGATATCAACTGCGACGGCGTCGTGTCGTACAACGAGTTTGTCACCACCATCAAGGAGGCGGTGGCGGCGGGCGCGCTCGTCGCCGCGCCCGAGACGGGGACGGCGCCCGAGATCGTGAACGTGCTCAGCATCCTCAAGGACTACATCGCGTCCAAGAACGTCAGTCTGGCGCAGGCGTTCGATCAGTTCGACGAGGGCAAGACGGGGTTCCTGACCCAGCGCGACCTCATGAACATGGTGAAGACGCTCGTGCCCGCGTTATCCCCCGCGGAGCGCAGGCACATCATCCACCACCTGCGCTCGCTGGACGCCGACGGCGACGGCCGCGTCACGCTCGCGGAGCTGTACCAGGCCTTCCGCCTGTCCGAGGTGAAGCGCGTCGGCGGCGCGTCCTCCGCGACCGCGCCCGCCTACCCCACCTCCGCGCAAGCCGCGGCGTCGTTCGACAAGGCGGACACGTCCGCCGTGCACCAGGCGAAGCAGGCTGGCGAGGTTGCGTTTCTTCGCCAGCAGCTGCAGGAGGCCAAGGCGCGTTGCGGCGAGCTGGAGCGCGCGCTCGAGACGGAGCGCGAGTCCGGCGGTAAGGGCGGCGGTAACGACGGCGCGACCGCGAGCTTCTCCACGGGCGAGCTGCAGGGCGAGATCAAGTCCGCGTGGGAGCGCGCGGGGGTGCTGCAGAAGCGGTACCACGAGGCGCAGTCCGCGCTCGGGACGATGAAGGCGAACCACACGCGCGTCTTGCAGCAGCTCGACGACACGCACAAGCGGCTCAACCAGGAGCGCAAGGAGAACCTCAAGCTCTCGGCGGAGGAGAAGCGCCTCGGGATGGAGCTCGAGGCGGCGCGCGAGCTGGAGCCCATGCTCGAGCAGGCCAGGGCGGAGCGTCTGGCGCTGGAGAAGGAGAACCACCAGCTCCTGGCGGCGGCGATGAACGCCCCCTCCGAGGCGCAGTCGGAGACGCGAAGGATGCGCTCGCTGATGGCTGAGGCGCAGCGCGAGCGCGCCGCCGCCGAGCTTCGCGAGGCGGACCTCAAGCGAACCATCCACGCTCTCGGCGGCGGCGGCGTCGAGGGCGCGGCGATGGCGCGCCAGGAGCGAGATCGCTTGCGCGTGGACTGCTCGCGCATGGAAGTCGAGCTCGAGGCGGCGAACGACAAGATTCGCGTGTTGATGGAGATGGGCGGCAGCGCGGCGCTCGCCGAGAAGAAGGTCACCGACAACTCTGAGTTGGCGCTCGCTGACGACGGCATGGACGAGGGGACGCTCCGCGCGGAGCTCCGCGGCCTTCGCGAGACGTACGCGGACCAGGTGGACGAGCTTCGCAAGGCTCAGAAGCTCTTGCAACTGGAGGAGCAGCAGGTGGAGGATCTCCGCGCGGCGCTTCGCGACGAGAAGCAGCGCGCCGACAAGCTCAACGAAAATCTGTACAGAAAGGTTCAGTCGCTCGAGAACGAGTTGGATCGCCGCCAGAAGAAGATCCACAAGCTCGAAGCTCAGCTCAGGAACTCGAAGGACGGTGGGAGCATGGTTGAGCTCCCCGAGGCGAAGACGATGCGCGCGAGCCGCGAGGGCGGCACCGTGCGCATGTCCTCGAAGGCGGAGCAGGACGACCTGGCCGACCTCGCGCCGGATGAGAACATCTTCGAGCTCCGCCTTCTCGGCGTCGACATCGACGGCGCGGCGCTCGGCGAGGAGGACCCGGCGACGTTCATGACCGTCGATTTCTTCGAGCACGAGACGCAGGCGACGGCGGTGCAGCAGGGGCTGACGGTCACCGCGGATCACACGCTGCAGTACGTCGTCAAGGTGGACGATTTCTTCCTGGAGTACATGGACACGAAGCGGTTGCCCGTGGAGTTGAACAAGTCGCTCGGGATGGATTTCGCCACGGTCGGCGTCGCCCGCCTGAACCTCGGCTGGGTCCTGGACGACGCCCTCAGCGGGCACGGCGCGGAGTCCCCGCCCGTTCACTTCTGCGACGTCATCGGACGCGACGGCAAGGTCATCGCGCGGCTTCGGTACGCCGGGTTCATGCGCAAGAACATCGTCTCAGCGGTGCGCGAGTACCGCGCCAACCCCCCGGCGAAGGCGCTGGCCCTGGCGGGGTCTGCCGATCCCTCGGCGCGCGCGTACTCCGCCGCGTACGCGGAAGCCGCGGAGGAGCCCTTCTCCACCGCGGTGCGCGTGGAGATCTCGTGCTGCCGCGACTTGGTGCCCAGGGTCGGGAGCGCGTCCGCGATGGTGCCGTACTGCAGCTACCAGTTCCCGGGCCTCCCGGGGCGCGACACGAGTTACGGCCGCGGCGCCAACCCGGATTTCCACGACGCCGAGGACCTGCCCGTGAACCGCACGAGGGAGGCGGAGGCGAAGCTCGCGAAGGCGGCGATGGAAATCATCGCGTTCGACGACGCGGACGCGGACCTGGAGGGCGCGGGCGTGATCGGGATCGCGCGCGTGGACCTGGAGCCGCTCTCCAGGGGGTTGCCCGTGCAGGGGGCGTTTCCGCTGTTTTCGCAAAACCGCGAGGCGCGCGGGACGGTGTACGTCAGCGTCGCGTGGAAGGACGCGGGCGACTTCGCCGCGCCGGCGCACTTCCAGCTTCCGCCGCCGGCGAACGCGGCGGCGCGCGTGAGCGAGATGGCCGCGGACCCCATGCGGTTCAGCAGGGAGATGGAGGAGGACGTCGCGGCGTCGGCGAAGGCGGCGCCGCCGTCGCCGATGAGCGTCTCGCTCGCCGACGGCGCCAAGGGGAGGCAGAGGTACGGCGACGTCGCCGATTCCGTGGACGCGTCGAGCGGGTGGAAAGGAGGGGCGGGGGGTGTGAAAGCGCCGGTGAGCGCGGTGGACACGGTCGTCGTGTCCATCGGCCAGTTCGAGCTCGGGAAGCAGCTCTTCCACGACCACCGCGTGCGGCAGATGTTCATGCTCTTCGAGTTCATGCCCAACTTCCACCGCGATGACGAGCAGCAGACGATGCGCGTGAAGAAGGAGAGCAACGTCGTGGACTTCGCGTACACCAAGGCGTTCCCGATGAAGGACTCGGGCCTCAGGGCGGCGCTCGCGGCGCTGATGAAAAAAGGGGACGAGGAGGAGGCGACGATCCCGTTTTGCCTCGTGTCGGACGATAACGGCATCGACTTCCAGGACGTCGGGTTTTTCGAGATCAAGCTCGCGGACATTTACGAAAACGGCGACTACCTCGACCGACGGGTGCAGGTGTTGGACAAGAACGACGTCCCCATCGGGCGCGTCACCGTCTCGGTGATGGCGCAAGAGGCGCTCCGCGCCATGGTCTTGATGGCTGGGGAGAAATAGAGAAAAGGGAAAGGGAGGCGCGGGGGTTCGTTCTTCAATGCGAAATACGTTAGTAGCGATTACCAATCGCGACGCGCGACGATTTTCCTTCACGCGTCGCCGAGGGTCACCCCCGCCACCTTCTTGGAGAGCTTCTTCGCCTTTTTCGTCCCCTCCGCGTCCTTGGGCTTCTTCGCCTTCTTCTCCTTCTCCGCCTTGGGCGCCGGCGCCTCCGCCGCCTTCTCCGCCTTGGGCTTCTCCGAGGAGGATTTTTTCTTCGGCTTCTTCTCTCCCTTGTCGCCCTTCTCCGCCTTCTTCTTCTCCGCCTTCTTCTCGCCCGAAGCCGCCTTCTTCTTCTCCGCGTGCCGCCGCTTCGCCTCCTCCCGGTTCTCCTCCCGTCGCTCCTTCCTCGCCTTCTTCTCCCTCCTCGCGCGGTCCCGATCCCCCTCTCGCCTCGGCGCGGCGAACGCGTTGTTTCCGTCCGGCCCGCCCTCGTTGGCGTACGGGTCGAACGTCGGGTACGCCTCCACCGAGGGCATCTCCTCGCCCCGGCCGAGGGGCTTGAGCGGGTCGTACCCGCCGAGGCCCGCGTGCAGCGCCGACGCGGCGTTTTTCGGCGCGTACAGCGCGCTCTTCTTGGCGCCGCGAGCGTTCATCTGGTCCTCCTCGTCCTCCTCCTCCGAGGAATCGCTCTCGCCCTTGATCTCGGGTCTCGCCATCTTCACGCCCGCCATGCTCGCGCGCATGTACGCGGGCATCTCCGGCTCGGGCGCGGGGGGCGCGGGGAGCGCCTCGGGGGCTTCCTCGAGCTGGCCCTTCTTCTTCTTCTTCTTCTTCCCGCCCGACGCGTCGTCGACGGGCGGGGCGGCGGGCGCCTCGCCGCCGAGGTAATAGTTCCCCATCTTCTCCCTGTGCCGCGCGAGCATGTCCCTCGCCTCCTGCTCCTCCTTCGCGATCTGCTCCTTGGATTTTTTCTGCGCGAACAGGTCCGTGACGTCCTTGGTCTTGGACTTCTTGCCGCCCTTCTTTCCCTTCTTGCCCTTGCGCGACCCGGCGTACTCGTCGTCGCTCTCCTCGTCGCTGCTCGCGAGCAGATCGTCCCACTCCTTCGAGAGCGGCGCGGAGAGCAGGAGCTCGGGCGGGGGCTCGATCTTGCGCTGCGCCTTCAGGCTCACCGGCTGCACCTCCTCGGACAGGACGACCGCGAACTGCTCGACGATCGCGACGCCCTCGCCGGGGCGCCTCGCCTCGGCGGCGCTCGCGACGTCGAGAATCGTGCGGAGCTGACACGCGCGCTCGCGAACCTCCAGGTGCATGCTCACCGCGAACGGCGCGAGGTTTCTCGCGATCGTCTCGCTCAGATGGGTCAGGTACGGGGACATGGGCACGAGCTCGTCCGCGACGGGCATGGGCGTGTCCTCAGCCTCCGCCGCCGAGTCGTCGCCGAAGGGCGCGGGGGCGGGGGGGGGCGGCGGCGGCGGCGGCCGCGCCGCCCCCGCGTGCGCCGCCACCGCGGACGCGTACACCTTGAGAAGGCTCTGCACGTACACCGCCTGGACGTGCGCGGGGAGGTTCGCGACGTTCGGGTGCGAGAGCGCCTCCACGACCTCGACGTGGTCCGCGACGAAGTGCGCGTACTCGCCGACGATCCACGCCACCGCCTTGAGCGCCTCGGGCACCGTCGCGTTCGTCGCCGTGTTTTCGAGCAGCGCCGGATCGAGGAGGAGGGGCTTCAGGATCGCCACCGCGGACTCGCGCACGACCTCGACGCGCAGGCAGATGTCCACGAGCTGATCCCCGACGAGGCCGCCGTGCGAGGAGCTCGGGACGCGGATGAGGTCGGCGAGGACGGTGAGGTACCAGACGAAATCCGTCACGAGCGCGTACCGGTCGTTCATGCACACGTGAATCACGCTCCACACGAGCTCGTCCCTGAACCGCTGCTCCGCCTTGCCCATCGCGCCCATGAGGTGCGCGGTGGTGTCCATGAGCGTCTTCTTCGTGACGAGGCCGCGGACGATCTTCAGGGCGCAGTACTGGATGTTGGTGTCCTCGTGGTCGATGCACCCGAAGATGTTCCCCTTGTGCTCGGCGACGATGCGGGGGTGGGACTCGAGCAAAAAAGTCAGCGCGTGCAGGGCGAGGTACTTGATGTTCGGGTCGTTATCCTCGAGCATGTCCTTGAGCTTGTCCACCGCCTGGCGGACGATCTTCTCCTGGCTCGTCATCCCCGCGACGACGGTGCGGATGCACTCGTACATGAGCGACTTGGCGCTCGTCGTCTCCAAAATCTCCGACAGCGGCCCGACGAGCTTCTTCCCCAGGCGCGGCTCGAGCGGGGTGAGGACCCCGAACACCTTGACGAGCTTGATCGTCATCCAGTTGCTGCTCGAAGTGGTCAGGAGCTTGTAGAACTTGGGCGCGAGCGGGAGGTACGTCTTCGGGTTGTGCATGGCGAGCTCGGAGAGCACCGTCACCGCAGCCTGCACCACCGTCTGATCGTCATCCTCCAGGCACTCCGTCAGCCGCGCGAACGACGGCCGGAGCGCCTCGGGGTACCGCAAGAAGCACTTGTACAGGCACAAGCACGCGCGGCGCCTGAGATCGGGCTTGTGGTTGTTCAGGAGCGAGTACACGTCCGCGACGAGCGTCTGCGAGAGCTCGGGGGTGACGATGTTGCCCAAGCAGCTGATCGCCAGCGCCGCCTCGGCAGGGTTAGGCGACGCCAGGTCCTTCTTGAGCAGGTTCGGGATCAGCAGGACGACGTCCGTGTCGTCGCCGAAACTCTGCGTCGCGGCGAGGTAGCCGACGCGCTTGTACTTGACGTTCTGCGTGCTCATCAGCTCCACGACGTGGAACGACGCCCAGTTCATGTTGAAACCGAGCGAGTGCAAGTACGTCGCCTTCTCGATCGCGACAGCCTTGGTGCGGATGTCGGAAGAGACGACCTGGTGAGCGAGCGAGGGGGGCGGACGGGTGCGAGGGGGCGGGAGGGGGGGGGGATG
>MDSW01072056.1_pt1 | contig 32408 bp, 33 predicted proteins | sample 811171 | NCBI WGS metagenome assembly MDSW01 (sample SAMN05326641, study PRJNA326480) | marine metagenome | isolation source: seawater | place: Atlantic Ocean: North West | collected 2012 | reverse complement strand
TTTACCTAATGTTGTCATATCAGGAGTTATCCCATATAACTCTTGAGCGCCTCCTAACGAAACACGAAATCCAGTCATTACTTCGTCATAAATTAAAACTACGCCAAATTTCGTACATAAGTTTCTAAGTGTTTTTAAAAAAATTAATTCTGGAACTATAAGATTCATATTCCCAACGATTGGTTCAATAATTACACATGCTAAATGATTTCCGTACTTACTAAAGTATTCTTCCAATAATTTACTATCATTGTATGGAAGAGTTGAAGTATCTTTTGCAACATCCTTTGGCACTCCTGCTGAACTTGGTTGCCCGAAAGTCAATGCACCTGATCCTGCTTTTACTAACAATGAATCTGCGTGCCCATGATAGCAACCTTCGAATTTTAAAATTTTATCTTTTTTTGTAAATCCTCTAGCGACTCTTATTGCACTCATTGTAGCTTCTGTACCACTACTTACTAATCTAACTTGCTCAATACTTGGAACAAGTTTGACGATTAATTCTGCAATCTCTAGTTCTTTAGCGGTAGGAGCCCCAAAAGATAAACTATCTTTTGAAACTTTTTCAACAATGCTTAGTATCTCTGGATGAGCATGTCCTAAAATCATTGGCCCCCAAGAATTTATATAATCAATATATTCTTTATTATTTTCATCCCACAATTTACTTCCCGATCCTTTTTTAAAGAATATTGGTGTTCCTCCGACCGCAGAAAACGCACGGACTGGTGAATTAACGCCTCCGGGAATAAATTTTTTCGATTTTTCAAATAAATTTTTATTCTTATCGTTCATAGTTTTTCTTTAAAATATTTGTATATATCCTAGCGGTTTTTTCTACATCTTTAGCTTGAAACAATCCGTTTATTAAAGCAACGCATTTAACGCCTGCTTTAACTAGTAATTCTACATTTTCAGTGTCAATACCGCCAATTGCAACTAATGGTATTTTAAATTCTTTTAAAACTAAAGATATTAAATCCATTGAAACTTGCGGTGCATTTTTTTTGGTATCAGAAGAAAAGCATGCCCCCAAAGCAACATAATTTGCTCCTCCATCTATAGCCATTTTTACTCTATCAATTGAGTTATAACAAGAAATACCAATTATTTTTGTAGGGCCTAACAATTTCCTTGCTTCTAATAAACTGTCGTCATCTTCTCCTAAATGTACTCCATCTGCATCTAAATTACGACATAATTCAATATCATCGTTTATAATTAATGGTATATTATGAGTGTTGCATAATATTTTTATTTGTTTAGCTTGTTTTTTTTGGTCGATTTTAGAAAGTTTTTTCGACCGGTACTGAATTAATTTAGCCCCTCCTTTAATACATGATTCCACTTGAGAGCTCAATATAGTTAAATTCTTTTGCTCTGGAGTAATTGCATAAAGCCCATTAATGATGTGTAAATTTTCCATCATCTTTAATATCTGAGGGTCGAAAGAATCGATTAGGAATTAATTGGCCCATACCTGGTTTAAAACCATTTTTAAGTGCTTGCCATGTGAAATACTGAGCTTCTTCTATAGCATCTTCAATTGTTAGTCCTAACGCATAGTAAGCAGCAATAGCAGATGTTAATGTACAACCTGAACCATGAAAATTTCCAGGAAGGCGATCCCAGTGATAAGGAATTATTTGATTTGATGAGCTATATAAAGTATTTACAACATTTTTAGTATTCTCATGTGTGCCTGTTATTAATACATTTTGGCAGCCTATTTCTTTAAAAAAATCTGCGCATACTTCCAAAGAAGAATCTAAATGCTCATCTTCTTGATTTAATAATTGTCTGGCTTCCAAAGTATTAGGAGTGATTAATAACGCCCCAGGAAATAAAAGTTCTAAAATCATATTTCTAGTCTCAATATCAGTAAATTTATCACCGCGACCAGATGACAATACAGGATCAATAATTAATGGAATATCAGGATAATCAGAAATTATCTGTGCGATGATACTGATATTTTCTTTGCTCGACAACAATCCTAATTTAAAGATAGATACCTCCATATCCTCTAAAATTGATCGTGCTTGATCATTTACTACCTTTGAATCAACAGAAATTAATCTATCAACACCAATAGTGTCTTGTACAGTAAGCCCAGTTACGATTGAAGCTGGATGACATCCTAAACTTGATAACGTTCCAACATCTGCTTGCAAACCTGCACCTCCACTTGGGTCAGTAGCTGAAAAAGTCATAACTATTGGGGGTGATTTAACCATGTTGTTATTGTATATGAATTAAATAATCAATTTAAAATTCAATTGGATCAATATCTAGAGCCCATTTAATTCGATTAACTAGAGAATGTTCAATCATATAAAATCTTAATTTTTTTAATAAATCTTGAAGTTCCTTCCTATTTTTAGCTTGAAAAAATAATTGAAATCTTTCATAACTGTTCAATTTCTCTATGGTAGGCCGTAAGGGGTCATAAATTAGCACGTTATTTTTTAAAGATTTTGCATATTTTGCAGTCTCTATAATAAATTTCTCACCATGTATTAATTGTTTAGATTCAACCCTCAAAATTGCAGTAAAACTATAAGGTGGCAAATCCATCTGTTCTCTCTCTTGAAGCAATTTTTTTACAAAAGATTCATAACTATTTTTTTTAATTGCTTCAAATACTGGATTATTTGGAAAATTAGTTTGAATAAGAACTTCACCTTTAATATCTGATCGTCCAGCGCGACCAGAAACTTGTAATAATTGAGAAAATAATTTTTCGGAAGCCCTATAATCTGGACTATATAAAGCATTATCTGCATCAAGAACGCCAACCAATGTAAGAAATGGGAAATCATGTCCTTTTGAAAGCATTTGAGTGCCAACTAAAATATCAATCTGTCTTTTATTCATTTTTTCATACAATAAACTTAATGTTTTTTTTGATCTTGTAGTATCTCTATCAACTCTTAAAATTGATGCTTTAGGAAATAATCTTTTTAACACCTCTTCAATTTTTTGTGTTCCAGTTCCAAGAGGACGAAGGTCGCTACTATCACAATTTGGACATTTATGTATAAGCTCTTTTTCGAAACCGCAATGATGGCACTTCAATTTTTTTGTCTTAGCGTGCACAACAAGTTTAGAGCTACATCTTTTACATTCTGAATGCCAGCTACAATTTGAACAAAATAAAACTGGCGCAAAACCTCTTCGATTAATATAAATTAAAGATTGTTCTTTACGTTTTAATCGATTATTTATTGCATCAACCAATAATCTTGAAATTCCATATTTAGTTTTATCATTCACTAATATAGTATCTATTTTTGGGAGCGTTGAATTTTTAATTGCCCGATTTGTTAACTTTTGAAGGTTATATTTATTATCTTTATAATTTGCGTTATACCAACTCTCTAAAGAGGGAGTTGCTGTTCCTAAAACAATTGGTATATTTGTATTTTTAGCCCTAACCATTGCAACATCTCTTGCGTTGTATCTCAGTCCATCTTGCTGTTTGAAAGAAATATCATGTTCTTCATCAACGATAATTAATTTAAGAAAAGGCATAGGGGTAAAAACAGATAATCTTGTTCCAATTAAAATTCTAGCTTCTCCTGATTTTGCCTTTCGCCAATTATCAAGTCTTTCTATATCTGATAAATGGCTATGTAAACTTACTAATTTTTTATCCGGAAATCTTGAAATAAATCTATTTTCTAACTGTGGAGTTAAATTTATTTCTGGAACTAAAACTAAAACTTGAGTATTTTTATACTCTAAAAAATTTTTAATTAACTGCATATACACTTCAGTTTTTCCACTACCTGTTATTCCATATATTAGTGAAGCTTGATAATTATCAATTTTTAAAAGCTCCTTAATAACATTTTTTTGTTCTTTATTTAATTTAGGAGGCTTAGAAACTATTCGGGGGATTTCAGGCTCATATTTTTTTGATTTTACACATCCACGAACTTTAAGTTGCTCAATACAATCAGACCAATTAGAAACTAATTTCATAATGTCAGTCTGTCTTATATCTTTTTTTAAAAGAGCTTCTGCAACTTTTCTTATTCTAGTTTGACGTATTGGTAATTGATCAATAAATTCTTTAGATAAGATAGGGGTAGCTTGATAGATTAATTCAGATTGCTTATATTGATTTAGATTTTTTTTTAGTCGTGCAGGTACTACAGACATTATAGTTTGGCCGATTGGATAGTGGTAATAATCTGATACAAAATTTAATAATTTGAACATTGCAACATCAAAAATTATTTCATTATCAGCAGCAATAATGGATTTTAATTTAGATGGGTGAATATCTGACTCTGAATTAATTGCACAAACAATTCCAACTACTTTTCTTTTTCCAAAAGGAACAGTTACATACTGACCTATTTTGACAGGTATGTAATTAGATAAATAATCAAATAGTTGATTGATTGGAACATTAATAGCTACTTTTAAAATTTTTTGTTTCTCATTCATTATTTATTTACCATTTTTTCCTTAAAAATAACTCAATGTATAGGGTAAAATAACCCTTTAAACTATTATTGTAACCTTGTGAAAGCACACCTGACCGAATTACTTTTTTCAGTTGTAAAACAAATCACTGATCATACTGATCCATCGATTATTGTTATTGATAGACCAAAAATAATCAGCCATGGTGATTTTTCAACAAATTTATGTTTAGTATTATCTAAAACATTAAAAAAATCTCCTCGTGATATTGCGGAGATTATTTTAGAAAAAATACCTTCTTCTGATCTTATAAGTAAAATAGAAATAGCAGGGGCAGGTTTTTTAAATTTCTTTTTAAGTAATAAAGCTAATAATCAAATTATAAATGATGTTTTAAAACTACAAGATTCCTATGGCCATAATAAAACTGGTAAAAATCAAAAAATACAAATTGAGTTTGTATCTGCAAACCCAACAGGGCCTCTCCATGTTGGGCATGGAAGAGGAGCTGCCATAGGGGATTGTTTAGCAAGACTCTATAAAGCTTCAGGCTGGAATGTCACAAAAGAATTTTATTATAATGATGCTGGCGCACAGATAAATAATTTAACTCAATCAGTTAAAGCATGTTGTCAGAATATTCCTAAGGATGCTCCTGAATATCCTACAGATGGTTACCACGGTGATTATATAAATGAAATAGCAAAAGCATTTTTATCAATGAGTACAATTAAATGCCATGGTCAAAATATTAAAGCTTCTGGAAAAATTGAAGATACTGAATCAATCAAGAATTTCAGCGTTGCATACCTCAGAAATGAACAAGATAGAGATTTATCAGCTTTTAGAACTGAATTTGATGTGTACACTTTAGAATCTTCTTTCTACCTCAATGGGAAAATTGATTCGGTAGTTAAAAGACTAAATGAACAAGGACATACATATAATAAAGAAGGTGCGCTATGGCTAAAAACAACAAATTTTGGTGATGACAAAGATCGTGTAATGAAAAAAAAAGATGGAAGCTACACTTATTTTATCCCCGATGTAACTTATCATTTGGATAAATGGGAACGGGGATTTAAGAAAGTTATTAATGAACAGGGAGCTGATCATCACAGTACAATAAGTCGAGTAAGGGCTGGACTTCAAGGCCTGAATAAAAATATACCTAAAGAATGGCCAGAATATGTACTTCATCAGATGATTACAGTTGTTAAAGGGAAAAAAGAAATTAAAATCTCAAAAAGGGCTGGAAGCTATTTAACACTAAGAGATTTAATTGACGAGGTTGGGTGTGATGCAGCAAGATTTTTCTTAGCGGCAAGAAGGCCTGACTCACAACTTGTCTTTGATATTGATTTAGCTAAAAGTCAAAATAATGATAATCCTGTTTTTTATATACAGTATGCCCATGCAAGAATTTGTAAAGTTTTAGAGGAATGGGGCGGGGATATATCAACTCTAAAACTTGATACTTCATCTGTTTTAAACAGCCAAGCTGAACTTAAATTAATTAAAAGTATTGGTATTTATCCTGAAATATTATTACAAGCAACCGATGAGACTGCTCCACATCAGATTGCAAATTTTTTGAAAGATTGTGCAGCAGAACTTCATAGCTATTATAATGATAGTAAATTTCTAGTAAAAGATGACAAATTAAAAATTGCTAGATTATGTTTAATAAACAGTGCGAAACATGTATTAAAAAATGGATTGGATTTATTAGGTATTGAAGCACCTCAAAGAATGTAAAAGTGAAAAATTATGGTAGATGATTATAAAACTAAGAATGCAAAAAAAGCTGAAGGAACACCTTTCACTAATGGCATATTTGTTGGCTTACTTTTTGGTATTCTTGTTTCTATTGCAGTAACTCTTTTTATTACTAACGGCAAAAGTCCATTTGTATCAAAAGAAACTGCAGGGGCTTGTATCGAAATTAATTCAGCTCTTGAAGATGAAGACGTTATTAATATTGATGAAGATACTGGATTTGATTTTTACGACTCTCTTCCTAGGGATGATACAGATTATGCTAATAATAGGCCATCCGATCCAGATAAAAATAGAGATGTAAATTACTACTTACAAGTTGGAGCATTTTCTGAAGTGAGTCCTGCAGATAATCTTAAAGCTAAATTAGCATTAATGGGTTTTGAATCAGTAATTATGACTGCTAAAATTGGTGATAATACTTTTCATAGGGTTTGTGTTGGACCTTACACTGAATTTATCAAAACAAGAGATATGAGAGAAAAGTTAATTAAAGAAGGATTTAAAGCGAACTTAATCAAACTAACGAAGCCTAAAGTGAATTAACCTAAATTGAGAAAAATTATGAAAAAAATAATATTAATGCTTTTAATTTCATTTTCAACAGCACTATTAGCCGTGGAACCAAAGCCTGGTGTAAATTTCAAAACTACTAAAAATATTATTCCAACTGAATCAAAAGATAAAATTGAAGTAGTAGAGCTGTTCTGGTATGGCTGCATACATTGTTTTAATTTGGATCCCTACTTAGACAAATGGGCAGATAATTTACCAAAAGATGTAACATTTAGAAGAATTCCAGCGATTCCAAGAAAAGACTGGATTGAATCTGCTAAAGCTTATTATGCACTTGAGACTTTAGGTGTAGTAAATAAATTACACGAAAAATTATTTGATGCCATCCACAAAGAAAAATCATTAAAACATAATGACACTAGGGCTCTTATAAAATGGATCGCAGTTAATGGCAAACTTGATATAAAAGATGTTGAATCAGCCTTTAATTCATTTTCTATGAAAGCAAAATTATCACGATCTTACAAGATTTTTAAATCTGCAGGAGCAACAGGTGTTCCTACAATGATAATCGATGGAAAATATTTCACTTCTAGTACGATGGCTGGTGGTGAACAAAATGCAATAGATATTATGAATTTTATTATTAAAAATGTTAGGAAAGACAAAAATAAAAAATAAAAATGCCCCTTAAAATATTTATCACGGGTGCTAATTCTGGCATTGGTGAAGCATTAGCAATCCAATATGCAAAACAAGATGTAATTTTAGGACTTGTTGCACGAAGAAAAAAAGAACTTCTAGCTCTTCAAAAAAAACTAAGTACAAAAGTGCTAATCTATGCTGTAGACGTCACAAATATTGATCAATGTCGTTGGGCAGCTGAAGATTTTATGGCAATTCATGGCATTCCAGATATTATCATTGCTAATGCTGGTATAAGTTCCGGGACTTTGACAGAAAATTTTTCTGATATTGAAACGTTTAAAAAAATAATTAATACAAATCTGCATGGTGTCATAAATACTTTTTACCCATTTATAGAGCCATTTAAAAGAAAAAAACAAGGGCAATTTGTTGGCGTATCAAGTATTGCAGGGATTCGTGGTCTTCCAGGTGCTGGAGCATACAGCTCATCAAAAGCAGCATTAATTAATTATCTAGAAAGTTTTCGAATTGAAATGGCTCCATATCAAATATATGTAACTACTATAGCCCCTGGATACATTAAAACACCAATGACTGATACCAATAATTATAAAATGCCTTTTTTAATGCCAGTTAATAAAGCAGCGGTTGCATTTATAAAAGGAATACACAAAAAAAAGAAATTTATTGTAGTCCCCTGGCAAATGAAAATTATTAGTTACTTTATGCATATATTACCAATTCCTCTTTGGGATTTTTTTGCAAAAAGCGCGCCAAGGAAAAAAAGAAATTTATAAAATTTTATATTTTAACAATAGGAAATTAAATGATTAAACATAAAAAACCAGAAAATTTTAGTGATTTTGTTGCTCTAAGTATCACTAAATTTTTAAGACTATTCGCTGATACTTTTTTTGCAAAAAGATATGGGCATAGAGCTGTCGTATTAGAAACCGTAGCTGGTGTTCCTGGTATGGTAGCTGGAATGTGGATTCACTTAAAATGTTTAAGAAGAATGCAAAATGATAGAGGGTGGATTAAATTACTCCTTGATGAAGCAGAGAATGAGAGAATGCATTTGATGACTTTTATCGAAATCGCTCGTCCCAATTGGCTTGAAAGAGCAATGATTTTATTAGCACAAGCTTTATTTTGGAATTTTTATTTTATTTTATATGTTTTTTTTCCAAGGACTGCTCATAGACTAGTTGGTTATTTTGAAGAGGAAGCAGTATTAAGTTATACAGCTTATTTAGAACAAGTTGAAAAAAATCCTGAGCTCAATTTATCAGCACCTCAAATAGCAATTGATTATTGGAAGTTAAAAAATAATGCTAAATTAGTTGATGTCATCAAAGCAGTTCGTGAAGATGAGAGAGGTCATTCTGTAGTTAATCATGGTCTAGCTGATACATTAGATAAAGATTCTAAAAAGTAATTATATTTTTATAAGTATTTATAAAGCTCCTCTGAATTCCTTTTCTTCATTGCCTTATATTTTTCTTCAACTTCAGAAATAAACACTAATGCTTTATCATGAATCTCTTTTATTAGTTTGATTTCTGGCATTATTCTTTGCACATAAAGTGGCTGATTTGCATCTGGGTGATAAGCTACAAAATCACACCATAATCTTTGTGTACATGCTAACTGAAACTGAATCTGAATATAATATTGCCTAGGTAAAATTTGTTTTCTAATAATTTCTTCATGACTTTTTTTATTAAGACATTTAATCTCGATTAAACCATCATCACCAACTAAACCATCTGGACTAGCTCCAGCATCTTTTATAGTAGGATGTTCTATAAATCCTGATAATGTGACTATTTCATTTTGTAATTCATAAGCTTTTCTTGCTTCTGATTCAAGTTCTAAACCTCTTGCCATTGGTTCAGTAACAATATTTTTAGTAGGAGATCCAGATATTCTTTCAAAGATTAAATCCTGCAGTAATCTTGTTCTTGTCGATGAATTTTCTTTAGACGACATAATTTTATGAATAGTAGAACTAGTTATTTTACCTAGTCTTGTTTGAAGCCATTCTTGTGTTCCTTGGGGAGCGGTCATATGACTATATTACTTGAAATTCTTTAAATTTGACTACTAACTTTAAAGATATGTACACCATAAATTATGGTGTACATATTCATTATGTTAATACATAAGCCATGAGGAGCTTGAAGGAATTTGCTTATTATTAACCGACATGGTTATATCCCCACTCATGCCTTGGGTTTGAAATTAGTTTTTTAATACAACATATGAAACAGAATTGTCATAACAAATTTCTTCAGCTTTAGTCTTTGCGGCTTTATACCCCTTTAAACTAAATTCTCCCCACATATATTCAAATAAATGGTTAGGGTCTTCTGGTATTTGAATAACCACTTTGTCAAACTCTTCCATATAATGATTCATTCTTTTTCCTGCTTGAGCTAGACCAATTCGCGTTATAGTCCAAGCTGGATTGACTGCAAAAACATCTATAATTTCTGCCTTAAGTATTATTTCTTCCTGGGCATGAATTTTTGGAAAAAAAACTTCAAGTGGAATTAACTTTCCCTCAAATTGATCTAAATAATCTTTCTGCACCATATAAGATGCTGTATCCATAATTAAATATGAATGAGCACAAGACCGAAAAGGTTTTACCCAACCAAATCGTACTGGTTGATTATCAGCTTTGGTATAAAACCTTACAGAAGGTCCCTTAGAATCAACAATCCAATCTTTATATTTATATTCTATTTTGCTATTAGCGTCAGCATAACTTATAGGTAAGATAAACATAAAAATTAATAGAATTAATATAAAGGTCTTTTCTAATTTCATTTCAAATCTCCTTTTTTGCAATTTGAATGGGTTCTTTAATTACGATTGTTACTTTACCTACCTCCACATTTGGTGTTGCACAACCTACTAGAAATAAAGCAAGAATTATTAATTTAGATAAAGAAGAACAGGAGAAGCTTAAGCCTCTCCTATTCTTAAAGAAGTAAATATCATCTAATCGTTTCATGAATCTTCTCTATGTGTTTCTTGTTAGCTTCCTCTACTAAAGAAACTAATAAAAACAAAGCTAGGATAATTGCTAAAACCATATAAAAATTTTTACGTGAATACATCAACTATCCTAATTGGCAATATAAAGGTCAACATCTTTTGGTTCTCTTAGTGCTAAAGCTGCGGACATCAATTTAGCTTCGTCTAAATTTTGCTCTGCAGCTTTTTCAAACCAATAATTTGCTTGATCTAAATCTTTTTTTACAGACTGCCCATTTTGGTATAGGAGCCCAAGATGATATTGAGCTTGAGGAAAATTCTTCCTTGCAGATTTTGTAAAATATTGAAAAGACTTATCATGATTAGTTGGCGTCCCAAGCCCATAATGGTATAAAAAAGCAATATTTAAATCAGCTTCAGGAATACCATTAGAGGATGCTTTTAAATAATGATTCATTGCCTGAACATAATCTTGATTTGTTCCTCGGCCATAATGTGCCATTAAGCCTAAATTAAATTCTGCTTCATACATACCTTGTTTTGCAGATTTTTCATACCAAGCATAAGCTTTGTAATGATCTTGAATGTGGGACGGTCCATAATGGTATATTTGTGCTAGATTTAATTGTGCTTCAGCAAGCCCTTGGTCAGCTGCAAGTTTATAATTTTCCATTGCTCGGTTAAAATCGTAATCAATACCATCAGCTGATAATAATAATTTAGCTAAATTAAATTGCGCTTCTTTCATATTATTTGCTGCTGCTTTTTCATACCATTTAGCTGCTAAAGACATATCTTTAATTGTGCCAATACCATAATGATGCATTTGTGCTAGATTAAATTGTGCCTCAGTAACACCAGGTACTTTAATTTCACATTGATTAACATCTAAAGTTATCTGACTCTTTGCAGATTTTGAAAACCATTCGTAAGCTTTATATTGATTTTTAGTTCGGCCTAATCCATATCTATTCATAAGCCCTAAATTAAATTGAGCTTCAGGGCTATTATATTGAGCTGCTTTCTCATAATAAGCATAAGCTTCATTTAAATCTTTTGATTTACCTTGTCCATAATGATTTATTAGGCCTAATTTGAAATTAGCTTGTGTTAAACCAGAATCAGCCGCACGTTGAAATAAATCTAGTGCCCTTTGGTAGTCTTTTGTAAGGACTGTGCCGTTATGATAATTCTCAGCAAAAACATATTGGGCTTTTGAAATTTCTTTTTTATTAGGTGGAACTCCAAAACCTTTAAATTCATTTGTATTTCCAAACCAACTAGCCCAAAAAGTTTCTTGTTTACATTCTACTTCACTAATATTTTGAGGTTGATCATTTTGTTTTAGTGGTTGATCATTTTGTTTTGCAACAGCTACTCCAATTGCAGAAACTAGACCAAGTTGTGCTAAAACTAGTACTAATTTTTTTAATTGCATAATTTTTCCTTAAAAAAAGTGGTTACATCTGATAGACGTAACCACTTATCAAAAAGTCAGGCTAATGCAACTATTTATTTAACAAGCTTTTTACTTATCAAGTACTCCATATTAAATCTAGCTCTTTGATTACCTTGAGCAGCTGATTTTTTATACCACTCATAAGCTATGTTTGGATTTTTTTCAACTCCATTCAATCCTTGTTCATAAATTAATCCTATATTAAATTGTGCTTGATGTTTATTCTTTAATTTAAGACAACCTTCTAAAGTTGATATTTGAGCAGAACAGCCAGTTAATGTGATTTCTCTTGTTCTTGTTTTTTTTATTTGTTTTTTTTGTGTTGGCCAGAATGCAGTTAATCTATTCCCTGTTTCATCCATGACAATGTCCCAAAAAGTTTCAGATACTTCAATTCTTGTGGTTGGTACTTCTTGAAAATCCGTGATATGGACTCCGTCTTTCATAGCATAGGCAACAAAGCTGCCTCCCATCAATAATGATAATAACCATTTAGTAGTTTTACTAAATGAACTAGATTCTTTTTTAAAATGGCCTTGAAGATAACCTTGTTTGATTAATTCAGTAACAATTTCTTTATAAATTGGTTCTTTATTTTCTCTAATTTCCCTATCAATTTCTGATGATTTTTTTTGAAAAACCGCACGAACTAATCTAGCTTGTAATTTCATTTGGGGATTCATACCAGGTACTTTTTTCCCTGCAAAAATAGCAAACCAATCTCTTTCATTTTTTTTCATTAATTATTACCTTCTTTGCAATGTTCAACATAAGGTTGTAACTTTTCATAACATCGACTTACATACTCTTTGGTTGCAGCAAGTGTTCTACCAATTCTTAAACTTATATCTTTATTGCTAAGTTCTTCCATTTTTAGCTGCATAACAAGTGCTCTTTCAGGCATATCTTTAGCAAATTCCTGTATTCCCAATTGAATACATTCTTCTTTGTCTCCATGTTTTTCTTTTTCTTCAGATATTTTGGCAATTATTTCATCATCATTTAAAACTTCTTCAGAAACATTATTTTTATATTTTTCATTTTTTCTAAAATGATCCATCATGTTATTCCTTGCTATTGTCCAACACCAAGCTCTAAATTTTTTAGGGTCTTTTACTTGATATACTTTTAAATAAATATTTAAAAAACTTGTTGTTATCAAATCTTTAGCGTCTTCTTCACTAATTCCACTCTTCCTATAAAATCCCATAAAAGGTTGGTATAATTTTTCATAAAGCTCATTTGTACCCTTTTCTTTTAATGAATCTTCTGTGCTTTGTAAAAGTTTTAATACCTTTTCAAACTCCATGCTTTCTCCTGTATACCTATTAAGACGTATCTAAAAAATTAATGTCAGGATATTTGATTAATTTATAATGCCTGACTTTTAAAAATAGTTTACGTCTATTTAATTGTAATAGTTGATTTCCTCCTGTTTAGTGCTATTACCGTGAGGCTCGAGCGTAATCCGGGCCACCTTATTTAAAAAAAATTATTTGGTTGAGGTTTTTTTAGTATCAATTTTTAAATCCAAATCAATACCATTAACACCTTTCAAAAATTCTTTAGTATATTTGATTTTTTTTATTTTATTTTTTTGTGTTTTCTTCACTGGTGAACTGCCCGGTGAACTGCCCGGTGAACTGAATAAAACGTAAAATATTGATATTAAAACTACTAAAATTGAAAGAACTAAAGTACCAATAATAATCTCGGTAAAATACATATCAAAGTAGAATGTTAAAAGATTAGTCATGGTATTTTATTTAATATATTATGTTTTTATTATATTATGCTAATGTTGTTATGTGATTAATTTATTTCAGGAGTTTAAATTATGCAAAAAAATATTCTCATTATAGTAATAATCGCCTTAGCAGTTTATTTCGGCTATTCATCTTTTCAAGGAGGAAATGAATCAGTAGAACTTGCATCTGAATCAACTCCACTGCCAGATGGAGTCAAAGCATTCCATCCAACAGATGATATAAGCAGTCAAGCTCAAGGTGGTAAAGGTGAAACTAGTGATGGATCAGAAGCACAATTACCATAAACCAATAAATAATTTAAAAAGGGCTTTTCAGAAGCCCTTTTTTTATTCAATTGATTTGACTAAATCTTCAACAACTTGCTTTGCATCACCAAAAACCATCATAGTTTTTTCTAGATAAAAAAGTTCATTATCAAGTCCAGCATATCCAGTTGCCATAGATCTTTTATTAACTATAATCATTTTAGCTTTTTGTGCTTCTAAAATAGGCATACCATAAATAGGGCTGCCTGGTGTTTTAGCCGCTGGGTTAACTACGTCATTTGCTCCAATAACTAAAACTACATCAGTCTGGCCAAATTCACTATTAATATCATCCATCTCAACAACTTGTTCATAAGGTACATCTGCTTCAGCTAACAAGACATTCATATGGCCTGGCATTCTTCCAGCGACAGGGTGAATTGCATATTTAACGTCAACTCCCTGTGCAAGTAATTTCGTTGTTAGTTCTTGTAAAGCATGTTGAGCTCTTGCTACGGCTAAACCATAACCGGGGACAATAATAACTGTGTCTGCATTAGTAAGCAAAAACGATACGTCATCTGATGAACCTGATTTCACTTGTCTATCTGCCTGAGAACTAATATCCTCAGCTACATCAGATCCAAAACCTCCTAACATTACTGAAACAATTGATCGATTCATTGCTTTACACATAATATAAGACAAAATTGCTCCGGAAGATCCCACACATGCCCCAGCAATAATTAAAACTGAATTATTTAAAGTAAAACCGATGCCAGCTGCTGCCCATCCAGAATAACTATTTAGCATTGACACTACAACTGGCATGTCTGCTCCACCAATAGGAATAATCAAAGTAACTCCAAGTACTAACGCTATAGTAACCATAATAAAAAAGGCGGTAATTGATTCCGTTTGAAAATAAATGGTGCCAAAAAATACCATTGCTAAGAACAAGATTAAATTGATCCAATGTTGAGATTTAAATACAACTGCTTTAGCACCAAATTTTCCTGATAACTTTCCAAACGCAATTACAGAAGCAGTAAAGGTTATCGCTCCGATAAAAGCTCCGATAAACAATTCAAATCTTTGTACAATAGAATGTATTTCTACTTCGTTTAATACCGCTGCAATTGCAATTAAAACTGCGGCTAAACCTACAAAAGAATGCATTAGTGCTACCAATTCTGGCATTTTAGTCATTTGCACAGTTTTAGCTGCAAAAATACCAATTAATGCGCCCAATATTAACGGAACAATTATGAATAAATTAATTAAATCCTGTCCGACCCATAAGGTAGCGCTAACGGCAACTACCATACCAATCATTCCAAATAAATTACCTCGTCTAGCAGAGGTCGGCGAAGATAAACCTTTTAATGCCAATATAAAAAATATAGCAGCAATTAAATAGGCCAACATTGATAAAGCTTGATCAGTCATTTATTTTTTCTCTTTCTTATTTTTAAACATTTCTAACATTCTTTGAGTAACGAAAAATCCTCCAAAGATGTTAATTGCAGCGAAAAATATAGCAACTGCTCCTAAAATGCTGCTAAATGTCACTATCTCCCCGTTAATTTCTACTACCTGTAATATTGCACCCACTACCACAATTCCTGAAATAGCATTTGTTACTGACATAAGTGGTGTATGAAGTGCAGGAGTTACATTCCAAACTACGTGATATCCAACAAAAATAGCTAAAACAAAAATACTAATATTTTGAATTGTTAATAATTCACCCATGTTGTATTCCTTCTAATTTATTAAATTACCTTCTGAAGTTATTAAAGCTCCCATTACGAGTTCATCTTCTCTATTTATATACAAATCTCCCTGTTCATTAACTAATAATTTTATAAATTCAAATATGTTTCTTGAATACAAAGCAGATGCATCATTACTTAATAAACTTGGTAAATTATTTAGCCCGATGATAGTAACGCCTTCAAAATCTATAATTTTATTAGCTTCTGATACAGGACAATTTCCCGAGCCATCTTTGGATAATCCTGCTGCCATATCTACAATAACTGATCCTTCTTTCATTTGTTGAATAGTTTCTTTTGATATTAATTTTGGGGGTTCTTTACCCGGTATTAAAGCTGACGTTATTATAATGTCTGCCGTAATGGCTTTCTGCGCAACTAATTTAGATTGTCTATCCAGCCAAGATTTAGGCATTGCTTTGGCGTAACCACCCTCGCCTGAAGCATTCACTTTTTCTTCTTCTGTTTCATAAGGAACATCAATAAATTTAGCTCCTAATGACTCGATTTGTTCTTTTACAGCTGGGCGAACATCTGAAGCTTCTACAACTGCTCCGAGTCTTTTTGCAGTTGCAATTGCTTGTAAACCGGCTACCCCGGCCCCCAATATTAAAATACGGGCTGCTTTTACTGTTCCAGCTGCTGTCATTAACATTGGAAAAAACTTTTTATAATGATCTGCGGCAAGAATAACCGCTTTGTAACCAGCAATATTTGCTTGTGAAGATAAAACGTCCATAGATTGTGCTCGAGTATTTCGCGGTAAAGATTCTAATGAAAATGCATTGACTTTTTTAATTGATAATTTTGTAGTTATTTCTTTATTAAATGGTTCTAACAAACCAACTATATATTGTTCATTTGTTAATTTTTCAATTTCATTTATATTTGGTGCACGTACTTTTAATAATAAATCAGCTTCAAAAATTTCTTCATTAGTTTTAATTAGCGCTCCAGCATCAATATACATTTGGTTTGTAATTGATGCCTTAATGCCTGCATTAGATTCTATATAAACTGAATATTTTAAAGTTGTTAATTTTTTTACGGTTTCAGGTGTTGCAGCTACTCTAAATTCACCTTCTACTGTTTCTTTTAATACGCCTATGATCATTAAATACCGACTCCAAAATTAAATTAAAATATTCTTTTTCTATATTAATTATATTTATTTACTACTTCGTAATTTAGTGCTGAAATTCTTCTGGTAGTTTCAAATATTTTATAACGTTTACAATTTCATTAATTGCTTCTTTTTTTACCGCACTTTTTCTATACGCTAACGCAACTCTTCTAAAAGGTATAGGCGCTTCAAAAGGAATTACTTTTATTAAGGAATTATCGTGTTTACCAGTTGTTGCACTTTTTGGTAAAACTGAAATGCCTAAATTTGAAGCAACCATATTGCGAATAGTTTCCAAAGAGTTGCCAAGTTGGATTTCACTATTTTTGGATAAGCCTGGGCATGCTTCAGTCACTTGATTACTAAAACAATGAGTTTTATCTAGCAAAAGAACTTTTTCTTGAGACAAATTTTTAGCCTTAATAGTTGTTTCCTTAGCCCAATGGTGATTAAGAGGAACAATCGCAACAAAAGGCTCATCATATAAAATTTCTATATCCACACCAGGTATATCAAATGGTAAAGCTATTACCGCTGCATCTATAGATCCTTGTTTTAATTCATTTTCTAAATTTTTAGTAATATTTTCATGAACTTCTAAAGGCATATTAGGCGCTTGTTTTCTTAAATTGGGAATAATTAAAGGCAACAAGTATGGGGCAATAGAATAGATCAATCCTAATTTAAATGGAAGTGCAAGTTGTTTATCTCCATCTGCTGATAAATCTTTTATTTTAGCGGCTTCTTCTAAAACAATTGCTGCTTGATCGATTATTTTTTGTCCTACAGGAGTAATTTTTACATCTCCTCCAGCTCCTACACTTCTTTCAAACAGTGATAAATTCAATTCACTTTCTATTTTTTTTACTCCTAAACTTAATGCTGGCTGACTAACAAATGATTTTTCTGCTGCCCTACGAAAATTTTTTTCATGAGCAAGAGCTACAATAAATCTCAATTCACTTAAAGTCATTTGATATCTTCTATATGTCTAAATTACTTGCGGCTAGAGCATTACTTTCGATAAATTCTCTTCTTGGGGCAACTTCATCACCCATTAATCTAGTAAATGTTTCTTCTACAGCAGTTGTATCTTCAATTGTAACTTTTAATAAACGTCTAACTTTTGGGTCCATGGTTGTTTCCCAAAGCTGTTCAGGATTCATTTCTCCTAAGCCTTTATATCGCTGAATATTTAAATTTCTTTTAGCCTCATTCATTAACCAAGTTAATGCATCATGAAAGTTATTTACTTTTTGGGACTTTTCGCCACGTAATATTTCACCACCTTCACCGATTAAATTTCTTGTTAATTCTGACGATTTAATAATTTGTCTATATTCCCCGCTAAGCAAAAATTCCTCATCTAATTTACTTGTTTGTAAATTGCCATGAATAAATTGATTAATCTCGATAAAATATTTATTCGAATCATCATTATGTTTGACCTCAAAATTAATATTATCAAATGGCATTAAATTTTTTAGGTTAGAGGCATATTCATTAATCTGTTTTTCATCATCTAAAACTAGAGGCCCTAATATATGCATAGCTCTTAATAAGGATTCGTCATAACGTGATGCTAATCTTCTTATTATTGCCTCTGTTAATACCATTTCTTTAGCAATATTACTTAATGCATCTTCTTGAAGAGTATCTCCACCTGATTTTGTTACTAAGCTTGCTCCTTCTAATGCTGAATCAACTAAATATTGATCTAATTCTTGTTCGTCTTTAAGATATCTCTCTTCTTTTCCTTGTTTAACTTTGTATAAAGGAGGTTGCGCTATATAAACATGGCCTCTTTCAACCAACTCAAACATTTGTCTGAAGAAAAAAGTGAGCAATAATGTTCTTATGTGCGCTCCATCTACATCCGCATCGGTCATAATAATTATTCGATGATACCTAAGCTTTTCAACATCAAATTCTGGATGAATTCCTGTTCCAAGAGCTGTTATTAGAGTTACAATTTCTTGCGAAGAAAGAATTTTGTCAATCCTGGCTTTTTCAACATTTAATATTTTTCCTTTTAGAGGAAGAATGGCTTGATTTTTTCTATCCCTACCTTGTTTTGCAGAGCCGCCGGCAGAATCTCCCTCTACCAAATATATTTCGCATTGTGCTGGATCCTTTTCTTGACAATCTGCTAACTTGCCCGGCAGCCCTAAAGAATCCATAGCTCCTTTTCTTCTTGTCATATCTCTGGCTTTTCTAGCAGCCTCTCTTGCGCGTGCAGCATCTACTATCTTATTACAAATAATTTTTGCATCCTTTGGATGTTCTAATAAAAATTCTGTTAATTTTTTTCCGACGACGTCAGAAACTACAGGTTGAACCTCGCTTGAGACTAATTTATCTTTTGTTTGCGATGAAAATTTTGGTTCAGGAACTTTAACAGATAAAACACAAACAAGTCCTTCTCGCATATCGTCTCCGCTTGTTTCAACTTTTGCTTTTTTAGCTAATTCATTTGATTCTATATATGTATTTATTGTTCTAGTTAAAGCCGCTCTTAAACCAGTTAAATGGGTTCCGCCATCTCTTTGAGGGATATTATTTGTAAAACATTGAACATTTTCTCCATAACTATCGTTCCATTGTAAACTTACCTCTATAGTAATGCCTTCTTTTTCTGAACTAACTGCATAGAAAATATTATCATGAAGGGTTGTTTTGGATCTATTAATGTACTCAACAAACCCTTTGATTCCTCCCGAAAATGCAAAATTTTCTGTTTTCCCAGTTCTATGATCTATTAATTCAATATTTACTCCATTATTTAGAAAGGATAATTCACGAATTCTTTTAGCTAAAAGATCAAAATGAAAATCAATACTGGAAAATGTTTCTACCGAAGGTAAAAAAGATAACTCAGTTCCAGTTTTTTGAGTATCTCCTTTTTGCTTTAAAGGCGAATCAATTTCGCCTTTTGTAAAATTCACTTCATGTATACGGTTATCTCTATAAATTTTTAACTTTAACCAATCAGATAAAGCATTTACAACAGAAACACCAACACCATGAAGCCCTCCAGAAACCTTATAAGAATTTTGATCAAATTTTCCTCCGGCATGAAGCTCAGTCATTACAATTTCTGCTGCCGATCTTTTTAGTTCGTCATCATCTTTTATGTCAGTTGGAATTCCTCTGCCATTATCAGTAACTGTTATTGAATTGTCGGGGTGTATAATTACTTTGATCTCGTTACAATGTCCGGCTAAAGATTCGTCAATTGCATTATCTAAAACCTCAAAAACCATATGATGAAGACCGCTTCCATCAGAAGTATCTCCGATGTACATTCCGGGTCTTTTTCTAACAGCGTCTAGTCCCTTTAAAACCTTTATACTCTCTGAATTATAATCTTCTTTGTTTGTTTCTTTTTTTTTGGCCATAAACTTTCTTTTAAGGTTGAAATTAAATGCGCATTGGCATTACAACATATTTATATTCTTTATTTTTTGGAATAGTTACTAAACAACTACTGCTTGAATCACTAAATGCAATAGTAAGCTTTTCTGTTTGAATGTTTGTTAAAACATCAATCAAATAAGTAACATTAAAACCAATATCTATTTTATCTCCTTTATATTTAATTTCAATTTCTTCTTCAGCTTCTTCATGTTCGCTATTGTTGCTAATTAATTTTAAATTATTTTCTTCAACAACCATTCTTATTCCTCGATATTTATCATTTGATAAAATAGATGCTCTAAGCATAGCATCTAAAAGAGTCTCTCTATCGATATCAAAAATATTTTCATGTCCATTTGGGATTACACGACTATAGTCTGGAAACTTTCCATCTATAACTTTTGTTATTAAGTCAATATCGTTAAAATTAAAATTTACTTGGTTGTTTGTTATGCCAACCTCTACATTATCATCACTATCACTTAATAATTTGACTAATTCTACAATCGTTTTTCTTGGAACAATAACTTGAATATTTTTGCATGGATCTTTTAGAGTTGTGGATGTAAAACTTAATCGATGTCCATCCGTGCCAACAATATTTAAATTATTATCTTTTATCTCTATTAATAAACCATTTAAATAATATCTTATATCTTGTTGAGCCATTGAAAAATCAACTTGTTTTAGTAAATTTTTTAATACGCTTTGAGATAGCTTTAATTTAATAACATCATCAACATCTTTTTTCATTACTGGATAATCTTTTGGTGGTAATGTTTGTAAATTAAATCGACTTTTCTTTGCTTTAACAGTAACTTTATTTTCTTCTATTTGAATATCTATATTACTTTTTTCTGGAAGCGCTCTTGTAATATCAAATAATTTTTTTGCGGGAATTGTTATTTGAAAGTTATCTGATAATTTAGTTTTTATATGCGTAGATATCTGCATTTCTAAATCGGTAGCAGTAAATTTTAAATTGTTTTCTTGATTTTCTAGTAATAAATTTGAAAGTATTGGTAAAGCATGTCTTTTTTCAACAATACCAGATACATTGCCTAATGGATTAATCAACAACTCCCGATCGATTTTTATATTCATAGTTTTTTCTTTATATAAATAATAATAATAATAATAACCTTTGTTTTCAGTTTTTTGTTAACTAATTCTTTTTTCTATAAGGGTTCCAGCAAATTTAAATCCTATGATTTAGTATGCTTTTTACTGTGGATGTATTGTGGATTAAATTATTCATAGATACATTTTTTGATTTATTCTTTTTTTGCCCACATGTTGTCCACAAGGTTTACATTATCCTCTTAATACTTGTGTTAAAAAACCTAAATCTTGGCTGATTGTTTGGTCACTTAGCCTAAGAGTTTCAATTTCGTCGCATGCATGCATTATGGTGGTGTGGTGTCTACCTCCAAAAGCCGCACCAATTTCTGGAAAACTTAAATTTGTTAGCTCTCTTGTTAGGCACATTGCTAATTGTCTTGGTTTAGAAAAGTTTCTTGATCTTTTTTTACTTAATATGTCTACTGTCTTAATTTTATAATATTCTGCAACAGTTTTTTGAATGTTTTCAACACTAACTTGCCTTCCTCTAACTGCAATTAAATCTCTAAGCGATTCTTTAGCTAATGTGGTATCTATTTCTCGACCTGTAAAGTTTGCCATTGCTACAATCCTATTGAGCGCCCCTTCTAATTCTCTAACATTTGAACGTATCTGTTTTGCTATAAAAAAAGCTACATCTTCTGGTAGTTTGATTTTATTTTCTTCAGCCTTTTTAAGTAAAATAGCCACCCTCATTTCAAGCTCTGGGGGGTCTATTACTACTGTTAGTCCCCAACTAAATCTCGTTCTTAATCTTTCATCAACACCGGGTATTTCTTTGGGATAGCTATCACATGTAATAATAATTTGTTTTTTGTTTTCTATAAGGGTATTAAAAGCATAAAAAAATTCTTCTTGGGTTCTATTTTTTTTGCCGATAAATTGTATATCGTCAATTAATAGAAGATCTAAAGAATGATAGCTTTTTTTAAATCCATCAAATGCTTTGTTTTCATATGCTTTTACAACATCATGAACATATCTTTCGGCATGTAAATACTTTACTTTTGCTTCTGGTTGTAAGTTTTTAAGGTGATTGCCTATCGCATGAATTAAATGTGTTTTTCCTAACCCAACACCACCATATATAAACAAGGGGTTGTAGGCTTCACCTGGATTTTCAGCGATTTGTTTTGCAGCTGCGCTTGCTAATTGATTTGCTTTTCCTGTTACAAAATTAGAAAAATTGAAAGAAGTGTTTAGTCCTGTGTTTTTGATGTTTGGTTTTTTTATTGTTATATCTTTTAGTTTTGATGCAACATGAGATGATGATTTAACATCTTTTTTATTTTTTTTATCAACAATATATTTTAAGGAAATATCTTTTAAATTTTCAGACAGTAATGTTTCAATTCTTAGCGCAAATTTTTCTTTAACCCATTGTAAAACGAATTGATTTGGTGCAACTATTTGTGCTTTTTTTCCATTAATTTTGAATTCTAAAGGAATTATCCATGTATTTAGCTGTTGCTTAGTTAAGTCTTTTGAAAAGCTTTCAATACAATATGGCCAAAAATTTTTTTCGTTAATTTTCAAATTTAAACAAATGTAATTAATTTAGTAGGGGGATTTATATTAGCCTAATTTTATTAAGTTATCCACAGGCTTTTTTAAATAAATTATGGGTAAAATTATTGACATCAAGTTATTGGAAGAGTATTCTTCGCCTTCAAAGTTTAAGGATTAAAATAACACATTATGAAACGCACTTATCAACCTTCTAAAGTTAAACGAGCAAGAACTCATGGATTTTTAGTTAGAATGAAGACTCGTGGTGGACGATCTGTTATTGCTTCTAGAAGAGCTAAAGGCAGAGCTCGTTTAGGAATTTAATTTATTCTGCTTAAAAATAATTTATATAAATTAAGTAATGTTGAAGATTTTAACGCCGTATTTAATTTTAGAAAACGACTAGCTACACCTCACATATATTTCCATTATGCACCTAATAATAAAACCCATATCCGTTTAGGATATGTTGTAAGTAGTAAAATTGAGAAATTATCTGTTAGAAGAAATTACATTAGACGAGTGATTCGTCAAATAATAAGAGAACAAATAACAATTCAAGCATCATTTGATATAGTTATAAGAGTTCACAAAACTTTTTATAAAGAAAATTTTAAACAAATAGAAAATGAAATTAAAAGCCTAATTAAAAACCTTCCAATATGAATAAATTTTTTATTTTTTTTGTTAAGCTATATCAATTATGTTTAAGTCCATTTTTTATTTCGAGATGTAGGTATACACCCACTTGTTCGATGTATACAATTGAGTGTTTAGAAAAATATGGAGTTATTAAAGGGTTCTGGCTTAGTTTAAAAAGAATTAGTAAGTGTCACCCAGGATCTAAAGGAGGCTTTGATCCTTCACCATAATAATTTAGGGATATCATGGATACTAAAAGATTAATTTTATTTGTCATTTTTTCATTTTCTTTAATTTTGCTATGGGATTCGTTCCAAAAACAAAACATTCCAGTCGAACAACCAAAGAATGTCGATTTGAGCCTTCCTGAACCCTCAAATGATTTAGTTGCATCAAATGATTTACCAAAATCTTCTAATCAGTTTGAATTGGGTTCTGCAGAATCAATAGCCGTAAAAACAGATTTATTGGAATTGACTTTAAATACTCTTGGAGGAGATATTCGTCAATTAAATTTTAAAAAACATTTAGCTAACGATTCAAAAAATAATTATGAATTAATGACTGATATTAGCAATGATGCTAATAAATATCTTTTTTATGTTGCTCAAACAGGATTACTTGGAAACAACTTACCAACTCATAAATCTTTATTTCAATCCGATCAAACATCATATCAAATGACTTCAGATAAATTAATTGTTCCACTAGTATTTGAAAACGAAAATGTAATTGTAAAAAAAACTTATGAGTTCAATCAAGGTAGCTATTTAATAAAAACTATATTTGAAGTTCAAAATAAAACTAATAATATTTTAAAATCTTCTGCTTATTATCAATTTGTTCATGATGGTAAATCAGGTGAAGCTACAGCAATGATGCCTACCTTTACGGGCCCTGCATTTTTTACTGATAAAGAAAAATTTGATAAATTAGATTTTTCAGATGTTAATAAAAAATCTTTTTCTAAAATAACTGATAATGGTTGGATAGGAATTATTCAACCTTATTTTGCAGCAACATGGATTCTACCACCTGATTTGAGTCGGGAGTTTTATACAAAAAAAATTGCTGAGAATATTTATTCTGTTGGAGTTCTCACAAAATTAAAAGATATACCTGGAGGTCAAAACAGTATTTTTTCAACTACTTTGTTTGCTGGCCCTCAAGCAAAAGAAGAACTTAATAAAGCTGCGCCGGGAATGAATTATGTGGTTGATTATGGAATTCTACATTTTATAGCAGCGCCATTATTTTCTGTCTTAATTGGAATACATAAAATGGTGGGGAATTGGGGCATTTCAATAATATTATTAACTTTTTTAATTAAGCTCTTGTTTTATCCTCTATCTGCAGCAAGTTACAAATCAATGGGACAAATGAGAGAATTGGCGCCAAGGCTGCAAAGTATGAAAGAAAAATTTGGTGATGATAAGCAGAAAATGCAGCAAGCAATGATGGAACTTTATAAAACGGAAAAAATTAATCCATTGGGTGGTTGCTTACCAATACTAGTTCAAATACCAGTTTTTATAGCTTTGTATTGGGTCCTTCTCGGCTCGGTAGAATTGAGAGGCACACCGTTCATGTGGTTACCAGACTTATCAAAACCTGATATGTTGTTTGGAAAATTATGGTTCTTGCCACTAGGCCCTTTGCCTGTATTAATGGCGGCTTCTATGTTTTTACAAACTAAACTAAATCCTAAACCAACAGATCCTTTGCAAGCAAGATTAATGATAATGATGCCAATTATTTTTAGTTTTTTCTTTTTCTTTTTCCCATCCGGATTAGTTTTATATTGGTTAGTTAACAATATTTTATCTATTGCACAACAATGGCATGTTAATAAAAAAATTCATGCTGAAGCTTTAAAGAAAAAAGGCAATGCTTAACGCTTTAAATACTATTGTAGCAATATCAACAGCTTTTGGTGCCGGTGGTATAGGGATAGTTCGAATATCTGGCCAACTTGCTTTAAAAATCGGTGAGCAAGTATCTAGGTCTAATTTAGTACCGCGAGTCGCTAGCTTTCATAGTTTTAAAGATAGTCAAGATAATTTAATTGATCAAGGGTTAATTTTATTTTTTCCTGCGCCTAATTCATTTACAGGAGAAGATATTATTGAATTTCATTGTCATGGGGGCACAGTAGTAACTCAATCTATACTTGAAATATGTTTAGAAATGGGCGCAGATTTAGCAGAACCTGGAGATTTCACAAAAAGAGCATATTTAAATAATAAGATAGATTTAACACAGGCAGAATCTGTAGCAGATTTAATAAATGCTTCTACAACTGAAGCTGTAAAAAGTGCAGCTAACTCTTTATCTGGTAAATTTTCCATAGAAATCAACAACTTACTTAAAAATCTAATAGAATTAAGGATGTATGTTGAAGCATGTTTAGATTTTCCAGAAGAAGATATTGATTTTATATCTGAGGGTAAAGTAAATGAAAAATTAAAGAAATTATCTAAAATAATGATAAATATAATGAATTCTGCATCTCAAGGGCAGTTATTAAGAGACGGAATAAGCTTGGTGTTGGTTGGTCAGCCTAATGTAGGGAAATCAAGTTTACTAAATCAGTTATCTGGAGAGGATAAAGCTATTGTGACGGAAATACCAGGCACAACCCGTGATTTGATTTCTAGTGATATTAGTCTTAATGGCATTCCATTAAATATTATTGATACTGCAGGCTTGCGAAAAACAGATGATCCTATTGAAAAGTTTGGAATAGAAAAAACATGGTCATCATTAGAAAAAGGACATATTGCGTTGTTTTTGGTAGAGGCAGCTAGTGGTATCACTGAATATGAAAGATCGATTTTAAAAAAACTTCCTAATGATATAAAAAGAATATGGATTTTTAATAAAATAGATTTAATTAAAGAAAAAGCACAAATAACTACTGATAATAATAATGAAAAAATAGTCTATTTATCTGCTAAAACAGGAGATGGATTAGATTTATTAAAACAAGTTATTTTAAATTTGATTGGTTTTGATAACAATGAAGGCAATCAAAACAAATTTATGGCAAGAAAAAGACACTTAGAGGCATTAGAAAAAGTTTATCAATCTCTTAAAAATGCCGAATCTAATATAGATTCAGCTGAATTAGTTGCTGAGGAGTTAACTATTTCTCAGCGTTATTTGTCTTCTATTACTGGTGAATTTTCTTCTGACGATTTACTTGGTGAAATTTTTAGTAAGTTTTGTATAGGAAAATAAGTGTTTCACGTGAAACATATGAAATATTTGAATTGATATGTTTCACGTGAAACATATCAATATCAATTTCAAGATAAATAAAGTAAAATTTTACTTTTAAGTTTAATTCAATTTTAATATGGAATTTCCAAGTAAATTTGATGTTATTGTAATTGGTGGCGGACATGCTGGAACCGAAGCTGCTCTGGCTTCGTCTCGTATGGGCCAAAAAACCTTACTACTAACTCACAATATTGAAACTTTAGGTCAAATGTCATGTAATCCATCAATTGGTGGTATTGGCAAAGGCCATTTAGTAAAAGAAATTGATGCTATGGGTGGAATCATGGCTAGAGCAATTGATGAAGCTGGAATACAATTTAGAATTCTTAATCAAAGCAAAGGTCCTGCTGTTAGGGCAACCAGAGCTCAGGCTGATCGTGTTATTTACAAAGCAACAATAAGACGCATACTTGAAAATCAATCAAATCTTTGGCTTTTTCAACAATCAGTAGATGACGTTATTATCAAAAATAATCAAATTGATGGGGTAGTTACAAAATTAGGTTTAACTTTTCATTCCCCAGCAGTTGTTCTAACTGCTGGAACATTTTTGGGAGGATTAGTACATGTTGGATTGCAAAATTATGAAGCCGGAAGAGCAGGCGATCCATCAGCATCTATTCTTGCAAAAAAATTAAAAGACTTAAACTTACCTGTTGGGAGATTAAAAACCGGCACTCCGCCTAGAATTGATGGAAGATCTGTTGATTTTAGTAAAATGGAAGAACAACCTGGAGATTATCCAGTACCAAATTTTTCCTTTATAAAGCCAGCTATTAAACATCCAGAACAGATATCGTGTTGGATAACACATACCAATAAAAAAACTCATGATATTATCCGTGAAAGTTTAGATCGTTCGCCGATGTATACGGGCAAAATTGAAGGGGTTGGGCCTCGTTACTGTCCCTCTGTAGAAGATAAAATTCATCGTTTTTCTGATAAAGACTCACATCAAATATTCATTGAGCCAGAAGGATTAAATACTCATGAAATCTATCCAAACGGTATTTCAACAAGCCTACCGTTTGATGTGCAATATAATTTAGTTAGATCAATAAAAGGATTAGAAAATGCACATATTTTAAGACCAGGTTACGCAATTGAATATGATTATTATGATCCTAGAGCATTAAAAATGAATTTAGAAACCAGAGATATAAATGGTTTATTTTTTGCTGGTCAAATTAATGGAACAACTGGTTATGAAGAAGCTGCTGCACAGGGTTTAATTGCAGGAATGAATGCTGCCTTGATGGTACAGGGAAAAGAAAGTTGGACCCCAACTCGTGATCAAGCTTATATCGGCGTATTGATTGATGATTTAATTACAAGGGGTGTGAATGAGCCTTATAGAATGTTTACTAGTAGGGCTGAATATAGATTATTGCTGAGAGAAGATAATGCAGATGATCGATTAACTGAGCAAGCACGTAAATTAGGTTTAATTTGTGATAATCATTGGGCAAATTTCAGTAATAAAAAAGCAGGCATTAAGAAAGAAGAACAAAGACTTAAAAAATTAGTTTTAAATCCATTAAAAATCAATAAAACTCTTCAAAAGAAACATTTGGGGCAAACCATGGAAAGGGAATATTCAGCTTTCGAGCTATTAAGGAGACCAAAAGTAGGATATCAAAATGTAATTGCGTTATCTGGAGCTAAGGGAACTGAGGATTTAATTATTAGTGAGCAAGTTGAAATTTTAGCAAAGTATTCAGGATATATTGTTAGGCAAAAAGAAGAAATTGATAAACAAAAAGCGCAATTTGACTTAAAAATACCAAAAGATATAAATTATGATGATGTGCATGGCTTGAGTAATGAGGCAAAACAAAAATTAACTGAAACACGACCAGAAAATCTTGCTCAAGCAGCTAGAATATCCGGAGTAACTTCATCAACAATATCTATATTGTTAGTTTTTATAAAATCTAAGTATAAAAATTTAAATAAAAAGGCTTCAGAAAAAGTTGCGTAATTCAGAAGTGGTGTTAAGAGCAGGAATAGAAGAATTAAATTTCCAAAATACAGATTATTTATTTGATAGGTTATTGATTTATAAGAATTTATTAGAAAAATGGAACAAAATTTTTAATCTAACTTCAATAACAAAATCCAAAGAAGTTATAACCCATCATTTTTTAGATTGTTTATCAATAGTGCAATACTTAGAAGGGAAAAATATTCTTGATGTTGGAAGCGGGGCTGGACTACCTGGAATTATAATTGGATTATGTTCGCCAAATAAAAATATCACATTAATTGATTCAGTTGGAAAGAAAACTTCTTTTTTGAAACAAGTATGTGTAGAGCTTAATTTAACAAATATTGAAGTAGTACAAGATCGAGTAGAAAATTTTTATACTGATAAACTTTTTGATTCTATTATTGCTAGAGCATTTTCTGAAATACAAATTTTTATTAATTTAACTAGTCATTTAATAGAAAAAAAGGGCAATTGGTATGCAATGAAGAGTAAAAAAATAAGTGAAGAGCAAATTAATACAAATTTTGAAATAGAAAAAAAAGTTATAGTTGTGCCCTATCTGAATGCAGAGCGTTATTTAGTAAAAATAAATACTAAATAGTTAAAGTTTTATTATTCAGTAGGTTATTATTTAATTATTTTATTAAAGTTGATTTTATGAATATATTTGCTGTATCTAATCAAAAAGGAGGCGTTGGTAAGACTACAACGACAGTGAATTTAGCTGCAAGTTTAGTAGCTAAGAAAAAAAAGGTTTTATTGATTGATCTAGATCCTCAAGGAAACGCTACATCTGGGGCTGGATTAAATAAATCTAAAATTACAAAATCAATATATGATGTTTTAATTGGCAGAGAAAATATAACGAATGTTATTCAAAATTCGTCCGAAAGTTTTTTTGATATTGTTCCTGCCACTCAATCCTTAGCAGGTGCGGAGGTGGAATTAGTTGATATTGATGATAGAGAATATATTTTAAAAAAACAATTAAGTAAGATTAAAAATTACGATTATATTTTAATTGATTGTCCACCAGCTTTAAGTTTATTAACTTTAAATGCACTAGTTTCGGCTAATTCAGTTTTAATACCAATGCAATGCGAATATTATGCTTTAGAAGGTTTATCTGATTTAGTTAATACAATTAAAAAGGTAAAAAAACATTTAAATCCACAAATTGAAATCGAAGGTTTACTTAGGACTTTATTTGATAAGCGAAATACTCTTGGAAAGCAAGTGTCTGATCAATTATCTGCGCACTTTGGGAATAAAGTGTATACCACTATTATTCCTAGAAATATTCGTTTAGCTGAAGCGCCGAGTCATGGCAAAGCGGTACTTTTTTATGATAAATCTTCTAAGGGAGCAAAAGCATATCTAGAATTAGCAGATGAAATTTTAGAGAGGAAAAAGTATGGTGCAAAATAAAGGATTAGGAAGAGGATTAGATGCTTTACTAAGCAGTGCTGATGACGTTAGCAATAATGAAAGTAATTTACAGAATTGTAAGATAGATAATCTAGTCACAGGAAAATATCAGCCTCGAACCCACATGAATGAGAAAGCTTTGAAAGAGCTTGCAGAATCTATAAAAGCTCAAGGCATAATGCAGCCTATAGTAGTGAGATATTTAGATAACAAAAGATATGAAATTATTGCTGGAGAAAGACGGTGGCGGGCTGCTAAGATAGCGAATCTTGATGAAGTTCCTATTTTAATTAAGAATATCCCTGATGAATCTGCCTTAGCAATGGCCCTTATTGAAAATATTCAAAGAGAAGATTTAAATGCAATAGAGGAAGCGAAAGGTATTCAAAGATTAATTGATGAATTTGGAATGACACATGAATCTGCTTCTGAAATATTAGGAAAATCAAGAACAACAATAACGAATTTATTAAGATTATTAAGTTTATCCCAACATGTTCAGAATGCATTACTTGATGGAAAGATTGAAATGGGACATGCTAGGGCAATAATTCCCTTAGCGTCAAGCGAACAGGCAATGATTTGTCAAAAGATAATAAGCCAAAAATTATCTGTAAGAGAAGTAGAAGCTTTAATTGGAAATAGGCCTTCTGCTAAAGTCAAAATTAGAGAAAATAAGTCTTCAGATATACTATCATTAGAAAATGATCTATCTGATAAGTTAGGTACATCGGTAAAAATTTCTCATAAAAAAAATGGAACAGGAGCTTTAAAGATTAATTACAGTAATTTGGACCAACTTGATTCCATTATAAAAAAATTGAATAAAAATGGATGAAAACTTGACTCAGAGAAAAAATAAAGCCAAAATTCTGAACTTTGCTAATAAAGATTTTAGGGTTATGTGTTTTATTTGAAAATGCAAAAATCACTAAGTAAAATAGTATATTTCCCTAGTCTGATGATAGATATGCTTAGGAAGTTGTGCTTAACTTCTATAATTTCAGCATTAGTTGTTTCAGTAATTTTTGGATTGCATGCTGGAATCTCCGTTTTTCTTGGAGCTTTAGCAGTAATAATTGGATTAGTAATTTCGATACCAATTGCCAATAGATCGCGAGAAACAAAGAAAGCATCAAAAATTTTAGTAAATGCTTTAAAAGCTGAAGGCGTTAAAATTTTAATTATAATTTTTCTTCTTTGGTTGATATTTAATTTTTATGAAAATATAGTACCCATTGCAATTGTATTTGGTTTATCAATTGCAGCGATTTATTCAGGAATAGGCGTATCAAAAATTGAATCATAATAATAATAGGATTATAAAGCGTGGCAACTAGTTCGTACGGATCACCATCCGAATATATAGGACATCACTTATCTAATAATGTATTAAAGTTAGGTGATGGGCAATTTATGACTTTACATTTAGATTCTTTTGTAATGGCATTTATATTAGGCTTATTATCCATTGGTTTAATTTGGTTGGTTGCAAGAAAGTCTACGTCCGGAGTACCAACTAAAACTCAGGCATTCACGGAATTAATTTTCAGTTTTATTGATGGACAGGTTTCAGCTATATTTCACGGTAATCGTCACTCGTTTATTGCACCAGCAGCTCTTACGGTTTTCATTTGGGTTCTTATGATGAACGCGATGGATTTTTTACCAATTGATATCATGGCAAAATTTTACGCAATCCTAGGGCTTCATGAGTGGAAAGGTGTTCCAACCTCCGATGTAAACACAACGTTTGCTTTAGCACTTGGAGTTTGGTTCTTGATGATTTATTTTGGAATTAAAGTCAAAGGATTTGGTGGTTGGATACATGAAATTTTTTGTGCGCCATTTGGGACTGCGGTTTGGGTTTGGCCAGCGAATTTTCTTTTTAATTTAATCGAGTATGTATCTAAACCTCTCTCTCATTCTCTTCGATTATTTGGTAATATGTATGCCGGCGAAGTTATCTTCTTGTTATTAGGTTTATGGGCGGCAACAGGAGTATCTGGAATTATATTTGGATCAATTCTGGGTGCAGGGTGGGCAATATTTCATATTCTTATTGTAGTATTGCAGGCATATATATTCATGATGTTGACTGTTGTTTATTTGTCGATGGCTCATGAAGGACACTAAATTTTTTAATTTTTTAAACTAAAAAGGAAGTAAATTATGGAAACAGTACAATTTTTAGCTCAAATTCAAGCATACACGGGTATTGGTATAGGTTTGATTATTGGATTAGGAGCTCTTGG
>MDSW01095043.1_pt1 | contig 32409 bp, 24 predicted proteins | sample 811171 | NCBI WGS metagenome assembly MDSW01 (sample SAMN05326641, study PRJNA326480) | marine metagenome | isolation source: seawater | place: Atlantic Ocean: North West | collected 2012 | reverse complement strand
TGGTATCTAAGTCAGATGTATTAGTAGAAAATTTTAAGTCTGGTACATTGAATAAATATGGTCTCAATATAGAGGAATTGAGAAAAATTAATTCAGATATTATTTATTGCTCAATTTCAGCTTATGGCAATAAATCTAGCAGGAAAACAGAACTAGGTTATGATGCTATGATACAAGCATCTGCTGGATTAATGAGTATAACTGGCGAAAAGCAAGGAAATCCACAAAAAGTTGGAGTAGCTATATCGGATATTATGGCAGGTATGTATGCTGCAACCGCAATATTAGGTTCATTATTTCAGCGTCTGAAAACAGGAATATCACAAGATATAAATATTCCGCTTTATGACAGCCAAGTAGCATGGTTGGCTAATCAAAATATGAATTTTTTAATTGGCGGGAATGCACCTGAACGAATGGGGAATGCACACCCAAATATAGCACCTTACCAATCATATAATACCAAGGATGGAGATATTATGATTGCAATAGGTAGCGATGAGCAGTTCAGTAAATTTATAAAATTGATCGAATGTGAGAATTTAAAAATAAAAAATAACTTTAAAAGAAATCATCAACGTGTTGATAACATTAAAAAATTAAATAATATAATATCAAATAAATTAATAATGAAAGAGACTTCGTTTTGGCTTGAATTGTTCAAAAAAAACTCCATTCCTTGTGGACCCATTAATAATATTGAAGAGGTATTTAACGATGACTATGCAGAAGAGCAGCAGTTTGTTCATTTTGGCGATAATAAAACTCATAATTCAATTCCAACAGTTAAAAATCCAGTAAAATTCTCTAATCATGAGACAATGTATACTCAAGCTGCTCCTGTTCTGGGCGAACACAAACATTATATATTGAGAAACCTTTTAAATTATTCAGACGATGAAATTACATCACTTGAAAGCAAGAATATAATATGAGTGATATAAAAGAGCCATATCAAAAATTAATTCAAAATATCAATAAAAATACTATTGTAATTACAAGTTCGCCAAATCTTGCAATTGATCTCAAGGAGCAATATACCTTGAACAAGCTATCAAAATTAGAACATGCATGGGACACACCAAAAATATATTATTGGCAAGACTGGCTAAAATATTCGTTCTTGAGCTTTAACGAAAATAATGAATACGCACTTTTAAATGACACAACAGCATTAAATCTAATTGAAAAGTGTATCAATGAAAACTTATCTAACCCTCTAATAAAAAATCAAAACCTGGCAAATCACTTTTTTGAAAACATGCAAAGAATTTGTGATTGGTGTATCCCTCTCTCAGAAATAGAGAAAAACTCATACACCCAAGAAGAAGTTCTTTTTTTAAGAACACTAACTTCATATAAAGAAAAGTTGAGGAACACAAAGTGGATAGATAAAACCTCACTGCCTAATCATTTCATAGAATTTAAAAATAATTTTATTACCAGTAAAAATAATACTGAGAATTATATATTTACCGGGTTTACCACTATAACACCCATAATAGAAAGGCTTTCTAATCAATTATCTTTGATATGCAAAATAGATTTTATAGATAATTTGTATTCACAAGTAAATACAAAAAAGATTAAATTTGATAATTCAGAATCGGAATATAGAGCTGCTGGGAAGTGGGCAAGAGATTTGGTTTCTGAAAACCCTAGAAAAAAGATAGGCATTGTATTCAATAACAAGGATATTTGTAAAAAAACTGAATTAATTTTCAATGAATCATTTTTTCCTGGATGGCAGAATCAATTGAATGGATCCACGAGACATGTGAAATTTAAAAACAGTAGGGTAATTAAGGATATTCCATATATTTATCATACTCTTATTCTAGTCTCATGGTACGGTCAAGCTATTTCCTCAAAAGAAATTAGCATCCTACTAAGATCAATTTATTTTCAAAAGAATAACTCAAAAGGCGCGTATTCACTTGATCAAAAGATTAGAAAACTACCCGAAAAGAATTGGGAAATAAGTGAAATTCTATCTATCTTTAATCCTGAAGCCAGTCAAGACGAATTAATCATATTAAATATCCTAAAAGATTTTGTTCCTATGGATAAACCAAAGTCTATGACTAAATCAATCAGAAGCTGGATAGACATAATTAATTCTAATTTAAAAACGATGAATTGGTTTTGTGATACAGATAACTCAGATGATATAAATCTCATCAAGGATCATTGGTTTGGATTACTCAGAGAGATTGAAAGACCTGCAAGCATATATAAAAATATATCTTTTTCTTTATTTTTAAATCTAATGAAATCCTTAGCTGAGAAAATAAAATTTAATCAAACTTCAACTTTTCAGAACATAAAATTAATAAGTTATGATGATATTAATGGAATGATATTCGATAACCTCTGGTTAACAGGTCTTGATAATCAACAGTGGCCAAAAAAAAGAAAACTTCAATATTTCATAGCATCTGATTTAGTTAAAAAATATGGTATGCCTGACTCATCACCGGAAAACACTGTCACATCTCAATCACTTTTGCTGAAATGTCTTTCCTCTTCCGCTTCCGATGTAATTTGCAGTTACCCTGAATTTAGAGATGAAATGAGACTTGATTTCACTAATCTTTTGCCTGAGGTAGATGGCGATTTTTCTGATGGAGAGGATCCAGGTTGGTTTTATGGTCATTACTGTAATTTAAATGGAAGCATAATTACAATCGAAGAGACTTTACCCAAAGTAGAAAATCTTGAAAAACTCAAAGGAGGGACATCAACAATACAATTATATTCTCAAGATCCATTTTCATCATTCGCTAATGGGAGATTAAAAATTGCACAGCCAACTGAATATAGTTATGGCTTAACACCGCTTATGAGGGGAACTTTGATTCACAATGCCATAGCCATTCTTTTCAGTGAGAAACCATCCACATACGACCTTAAACATTGGACAAAAGATCAAAAGAAAAAGAATGTATCTATAGCTATTAACTCATCTTATAAGAGAATATCTGATTATTTTAAAGAAGGGCTTGCAGAGTCAATTAAATTTCATGAAAAAAGGAAATCTGAGATTATTTTAAATAATTTAATTGATTTCTTTGCAAATCAAAGCAATCACACCATACATTCAATAGAAGAAAATATAAATTTCACTCATGCGAACTTACTATTAAATCTGAAGATTGACAGAGTAAACAAGAGCCCCGATGGGAAATTACATATCATTGATTTTAAAACAGGAAAGAAAATTAAAATTTTAGACAATAAAGGAAATATTAAATCGTCACAGTTATTTACATACGCCGCAGCTATAAAAACAAGAATCGAATCAATCTCATATATATTTTTATCACAAGATGAGATTTCTGAAGAAGTAATTACAGATCAAGGTGATAGCAATCAATCAAAACAGTCATTAAATATTAAAAGTGGAATAAATCAAATTTATTCAATAATAGAAAATATCGGAAAAGGCGATATAAGAGTAAATATAAAAACACATTCAAAGAATGAAATGCCTTACAGACATTTGCATGTAGTATCCAGAATAAAAGAATTAATACAGAATAACTCATGATGAGTAAGCACGTTTCTGATAAATCAGCCAGAGAAGCCGCCCTAGACACAACGAAATCTTTTATTGTGCAAGCACCTGCAGGATCGGGTAAAACTGAGCTATTAATTCAACGTTATCTGAAGTTGCTTTCAATAGTCAACCAACCCGAAGAAATTATTGCGATCACATTCACAAATAAAGCCGCCAATGAAATTAAACAAAGAATATTAAATGCCCTATCTAATGCAAAAAGAAAAATAATCCCAGAAAAGAAACATGAAATCTTAACCGCTCAATTTGCTACTAGAGTTCTAAAGAGAAGCGAGCAAAAAAAATGGAATTTATTACTGTCAAACCAAAGAATCAAAGTTATGACATTGGATTCATTGTGCTTTGAGATAGTAAGTATGGCTCCACTTTCATCTAATTTTGGCTTAAATAAATCAGTGAAAGAAAATCACGAATTGATGAAGATATACAAGCAGTCATCAATATCTGCTTTAAATATATTATTTGATTCAAAACCTTATCGCAAAGATGCTGAAATCATATTAAATCACTTGGATGCAAATATAGATAAATATTCTGATTATATGGCTCAAATGCTTGTAATGAGGGAACAATGGAGTTTTCTGATTGGTGGTGGGACAGGAAATGACAAAATGTTTTCAGCCAGACTAAGAGAGTCTCTCGAAACAAATATTCAAAAAACTATTTCTATTTATATTGAGGATTTAAATGGCTCTTTTCCTAAAAAAGCCTTTAAAGATCTGTATCCGATTTTTGATTATCTTTCCCAGGAAAATGACTTATTCATGAAGATACTTCATGACCATAAACACAATACTATGGACAACTATCATCATGTTTGTTATTGGAAAGCTATAGCTGATCTTTTAATCACAAATAGTGGATCATGGAGAAAGAGAATAGATGTAAGCATCGGTATACCTCCTTCTGAAAAAAACTTAAAAAACCAACTTACTAATATTATTCGAAGTCTTCAGTCTAATGAAGTTTTAAATAAGAAATTATTTGGCCTCAAATCAATTCCAGAACCATTTTATAATGATGATCAGTGGGAAGTTTTATTATCACTCTTGAGGCTCTTGCCAATCGTTGTTGCAGAATTAAAGACGGTGTTCACGAAAAATAATATATGCGATTACACCGAAATTTCAGATTCTGCAAATAAATCAATTTCTGATGAGGATGATCCATCGGATTTATCATTAATAATGGATTATAAAATAAAGCATATTTTGCTTGATGAGTCACAAGATACTTCTCAAAGACAATATCAATTTATAAAAAATCTAATAAATGGGTGGGAGCAAGATGACGGCAGAACACTCTTCTTTGTTGGCGACCCAATGCAGTCCATATACAGGTTTAGAAATGCACGTGTATCTCTTTTTCTTTCAATATCAAAAAATGGAATCGGATCACTGATGCCGCATAATTTGGTTCTAACTAATAATTTCAGATCAGGTGGAATATTGGTTGAGAATTTTAACAAAATATTTTCAACCATCTTTCCAAAAAAACTAAATATACACGAAGGTTCAGTGAATTATACTAAATCTTTTCCAATGCCTGATTTATTGAATAAAGGGTCTTTCGAAATTCATCCATTATTTAATGAAAATCAAGCAAGCGAAGCAGAGTATGTGGTATCGCTTGTCGAAAATAAAATCAATGAATCAACAGGTTCTATAGCATTAATTGTTCGCTCCAGACTTCATCTCATGGACATATTAAAAGAATTAAGAAGTAAAAATATCAAATACTCTGCATTGGAATTAGACAAACTCACCGATGTACCAGAAATAATTGAACTTATAGCGATTACTCGTGCATTAGCAAACAGGGAGGATAGGGCAGCATGGATTGCAATACTTCGATCACCATTAGTTGGCCTAAACTGGAAAGAAATTTTATCGATTTCATCTATAGATGACCGTGAAAATATATGGTCAATTCTTGAGAAAAATAATGTGAACAATTCATTGTCACCAGAGAGTGCTAAGGCTTTAGATCGATTTTTTAAAGTTATGAAAAACAACATCATGGGAAATGGTATATCTTCTCTTAGAGATCGTATTGAGAGGATTTGGTATGCTCTTGATGGATTGTTATTAGTGCAAGATCCTAGCCAGCTGGATAATGTAAAATTGTTTCTCAATATAATTGAGGATATTGAAGTCGGAGGAACTATAGAAGACCCTACTTCGCTTGAAGTGATTCTAGATCAATATAGAGTAACCAGCCTCAAAGACAATAATTCTCAAGTAAACATTATGACAATACACAGATCTAAAGGGCTTGAGTTTGATCATATAATAATTCCATCATTAGGTAGGGCAATTAGACCGCCAGAAAAGACACTTATAAATTGGCTTGAAAATCCATCCAAAAAAAATGAAATTATCATGAGCCCAATTGGGGCAGGGAAAAATGATAAATTGCATAATTTCATACAAAATTTTATAAAAGAAAGCGATTCTCATGAAATCAATCGTTTGTTATATGTGGCTTTCACAAGAGCGTCAGAATCACTTGATATCGTTGGGAATGTAAATGTTAATTTCAAGGATGGTGCTCCATTAATCAATACACCTTCTAAATCTTCATTGCTATATAAATTATGGCCAGTTATTTCAGGTGCATACAAACAAAAGTTAGCTCGAATTAATACTCACTCAGAACGCACCAGTGTTGATGGTATTTATATTTTACCCAAACTAAGAAGAATCGTGCCTAAAATTGATAAACAGGAAATTGAAAAAATGCCATTATGTGAGAGTTATAAATCGCTCAATCCAGAAAGTAATACTGATGTGATTGAATTCTCGTGGGCAGGTGAGAATTCAAAACATGCTGGCAAAATTATACACAAATGGCTTCAGATATTTTCAACTGATAAGCAAGTAACACCGCTAGATGAAATTAGAGATTACAAAGAAATAAATTTAAATTTAGCAAGAAATAATAATGTAAATGAAGATCAGTTAGAAAATGTGCTAAATAAAGTTGATTTTACTCTTAATAATGCAATTAATGATACGAAAAATCACTGGATTTTTACTGGGGAAGGATATTCAGAAATTCCATTATCAGGTCTCTATAAAAATCAATTTTATTCAATTGTGATAGATAGAATTAATATTGATGACGAAGGTAATCATTGGCTTATTGACTACAAAACAGGAACACACGAAGGCGGTGGGATTGAAGATTTTATAAAAGAAGAAATAAAAAGATATCGTACACAGCTTGAAAAGTATGCTGAGATATATGAGGCTTACTCAAATATAAAACCTATAGTGAGATTGTATTATCCAAATTTGAGTCAACTAATAGAGATTGATCGACTAAACTAAAGCTCACCTTCAAATCTAAATTTCCTCATACCATCGTTATCTACTGAACCAAGGTATGAAAGCATTGTATTCAATCTCACTTTATCTGTTTTAAGAGGCGCGACTATACCTTCAAATACATACATTCCATTACTAGATAATGTAATTTCACCCTCTAGCTGGAGATCTCCATTTAGATTAAAAACATCCGCTTTAATATTATTGTTTTTAGTAATTAGATCTAGTTGAAAATTTCCCAGTGTTTCATCAGTTAAGCCTTTTAAGAAAAGATCATTCAATATTATCGTGCCTTCTATGTCCGAAGGTACTTCCTTTACTATTCTTAGAGTTTTAATTTTGACGTCAATATTTCCTTGGATTCCTAGGTATGGAGCAATAATACCAATAGTATCTGAAGGTAATTTGCCTACAATATTTTTTATAGTAACCCCATCTAAACCAAAAGTTATTTCTTTTTCTGAATACCCATTATAAGGATACATGCTTAAAAAAAATGAAAAGTCACCAACTAATAATTTTTTTGGTAAAAATTTCCATTTCATATCCCTGAGATATAAATTTTTATAAGAAAATTCGCTTGCTGCTCCTTCCCATATTGTGCCTCGAATTGCATTAATCTCTATTTCGTTGTTACTAATAAAGTAGTATCCAACACGTGCTGGCATCTGGGCAATAAGGCTTGTGATAAAGACTATGATCACTAGCAGAATGATTTTTTTATTTACAATCTTCCCCATTGTTAATAGATTAACGAAATACTTGCATTAACAAATCCTGATTCATTAAATTGTGAATCTGTGAAATTTGCACTTTTTACATCTAGATTAAAATTACTTTTGAGTTCACTGAGGAATATTATTAATTTATTAAAAGAAACATCTGTTAAATCGATTCTAATTTCATTATTTTCAATAGGTTGACTTCTTTGTAATGATGATAAAATATCGTATTTTCTTAACATCCTGTCAACAATAACTACCAATGAGTCAGAGACAGTAATTTTGATTTCAGAGGCATTTGATGACGAATTAATTTTTTTAAGATGTTTGATTTCAGTCAATGACCATTCTAGATGATTGATTCGATTATTGAGAGACTCTTTTTTCTCAATGATTGGTTTTATTATTTTTAACGGAATTACCAAAGTTATAATTAAAAAAAAGAATATTGATACAAGGAGTTGTTCTCTTTTTTGAAGATTTTGTAAAAATTGAATCATTGTCTATTCACCTGAATTTCAATTCTACTTTCAATGGCATCATCGATTTGGTTAGTCGTTAAGATCTTAGCTTGATAATCTCTATTACGATCTATATTTCTTTGGATTGAGTCGAGAACAGACACATTTGGCGTTTGTAATCGAATATTAAAATTATTATTTTGGAAATTAATTGACGATAATGAAACATTATTATTGTTTTTTATTGCGTCACTAATAAAGCCTAATCCTTCAATAAATAAAGATTCATATGTAATTTCAATATTATTATTTTTTATATTAGAGATGATCCTAAGAGGATCACTTACACTATTAGCCCTAGGATTAAAGTATTTGTATTGATTTAAGAATCTTGCGGATAACTCTCTCTCATATTTGTTTAAGCTATAAATACTGATTAAATTGTTTATCAAAAGTAAAGAGATAAATAGCAGAAATAAACTGGCAGTTTTTTTCCATGGCTTGAATATTTGGGTAATGTCTTTCTTATCTTTGTATTTACCTTGCAGCAAATCAATGTAATTATGATTCACTATTGCCTGAGAATATTTTTGAAATGGACCATTCTGCAAAATATTCACATCTACATTTCTAAATGACTCTCTAAGCTGATCAAATTTATTCAATAAACTATTATCTTCTTTGCTAATAAAAATCTGTATATCTCTGATATTATTATCTTTATTTACAATATTGACTGCATCAATTACATCAATTGATTCAAATGTGAAAACCTTATCGAATCCGTTATTTATAAGAATCCTTGAAGAATCAATTAATAAAGTTATTGTTTTGTCTATTTTCGGAACACATAAAGTATCTGATGTTACAGCTGATGCATGAATGTTATTTGATTTTAAAGTTTGAAGAAATGCATTTAACTTTGATGCATCAATGGCGCAAATTTGAGTATGATCATTATTTAATCGTTTGTGTGCAAAGTGTGTTTTATCAATTTCTTCAGCTAGACGATCTTCCATGGCAAAAGGGATTGCTTTGGTTAATTTTTTTTCAGATTTTATTGGCAATGTTAATGTAGCATGATGAATTTCTTCGCCAGGCAGAATTATTATTACTGAATTTTGTTTATTCCCAGTATCAATTTCACTAATATTACCTTTTCTAACAGAGTGAAGAAATTCACCTGAATCATTAATTGAAACCCATTGTGAATTATTTGGTGATTGAGTATCTAATTGAATTAGCGTGTAGGTCTTCATTATTTAGATTGTACCAAAACTTCGACTTAAGATTGATGTATTACCACCGCTTTCTCTGTGGATTGTGCTGTACATAATGATTGAAATATTATCGATATTTACTAAAAGTTCTAATTGAAAATAATTTGAGTTTCCAGAGATATTATAAATATATTCATTATCGATCAATGATTCGAAGGAGGTTGCAACATCAATAAAACCTGATGGTAGTCTCTCATTTTCTAGTCTTTCAATATCATTGATTGTTATTCCATCACCTAATGATTTCAGTATTACATGACTGGCAGTGTTCACATTAATCTTAGTAATTTCTGGTATTGCAGAAATATAAGGCTTTATTTGATTAAAAATTTCCTGATCAATCGATCTAACTGATAGCAACTCTGAAATTGTTATCATCTCGCGATTTGCGGTTCTGTATGGTGGATTCATTCGTGTGTAAAAATCATCCTCTGCGCCATTAGGATACGTCGTATATTGGTCATCATCAATCCAGTCAATTACTGAATTTGCGATAGTTGGATTTATATTTAAAGCAGTTAAAAATCGTTGAAAGTAATCAACTTGATCTTGATTTATACTTCCATCTTTATTGACCAGATTGTTGAGGTTAAATCGTCCCTGAAGGTCATGAATCTGACCGCTTATAAAACCACCATCAATAGGTAGACTTGGAAGTTCTCTCGCCCAAAATTCGTTTAGATGATCACTATCTGATGAAAGTGAATCTTGTTTAAGAAGATTAGTTACCCATTTTTCAACACCAATGGCAATTTGAACGGCCTGATCTCTATTTAGAGTCGATGAGGTCTTTCTTGTATTTAATGTACTTTCCCAAAGTAGATTAGTTGTCACCAATCCAACAATAGCAACAATCATCATTGCTGTAATTAATGCAATTCCTTTATTTTCAGTTTCAATAATCATTGATTTATTATTGCTTGATTTCCAGTAATCTATATATTTCCCCCAAATCGTTAAACATAAACGTGATTTTAATTGCATTGGGAAGAATTGCTCTAGATTCATCTTGAATAACCTCTATAGGGGGCCACTCCTTGATCCATTCATTATTGTCTTTCATAAAAAGAAACGTTACTTCATCGAGATTATCAAATAGTTCATTTGTATCTATCTGATTACTATATGTTTTATCTAGTACATTCCAATGGTACCTTATTAACTTATTATCTATGTGGTTGTATGCAACCCTTTGAAGTGTACTTCTTTTTGATCCTAGGCGATTTGCCCAGCCATGGCGTGAAAATTCAATTGCATAGCCATTTACTTTGTTTGTAGTTAATGCATTGATTTCAGTATTTCCAATTTCACTTCTAATTGGCCTTTTTGCCAATTGCATTAAATCTTGTTCTATGATTCTTATGCCTTTTTGGATGGCCTGATTTCTATCAATCTTTTCTGAAAGTTTATCCGAAGTTGATAATGATTGATTGAGGGCGCCATAAGCCAGTGCAGAAAGAATAGAGAAAATTGAAATTGATATCAAAACCTCAATTAAAGTAAATCCCGATGATTTATTATTACTCATTATTTATAGCGATGTCTTCAAATACAAATCCGGTAAGATTTCTTGATACGATATCTTTATTTAATTCGCTGACACTCACATCCATCCGATACAGATTATTCACACTCGTTTTTGACACTGATATCTCCCATTCCCAATCATATTTAGCAAATAATATAGAACCTTTTGTACTACCAACTTTTATTTTTTTATCTGATAAACGATGCTCTGTTAATTGGTTCTGTGCGACCCAATTAGCGATCATGCTCTTTTGTGCTTTTTCTGCTCTCGATATATCTTGAGAGGAAATGCTTATTAACGCTCCAAGTGAAATTGAGACAATCGCCAATGCAATTAATACTTCAATTAATGTAAATCCAGAATTATTTTTTTTCATCATCAAATTTAAGTTTAGTTGATATCATTAATGTTTATTTCTATCGTGCCATTAAAACTTCCGATAACTGATATTGTTTCATCATCACTAAATATGAAATATTCAAATGGACTTAATTCACCACTAGAAAAAAATATAATGTGAGGAGCAGATAATTGAATCTCTGACTTCCTTTCATTGTTCTCTTTCTCAGTAAAACTGATGTCTTTATTTTCCAAAAAGAGCTTATGGTTAAAATGCGCAGGGATAACTCTCTTTCTTAAAAGGTGGTCATTTTTTCTAACAGACCATGACTGACGCATAGGATCAAAATCTAAGAATTGATATCCATCTTCTGTGAACTTCATTCCCATCTCACGTCCTTGCATGATGGCTTCTTCTCTTGCTAATTCTATTAGAGAAATCAATTTAACAGATTCATTTTTCATATTTTCTGAATTTGTTGATGGTTTATATAGAATCAGAACAATAGATGTAATTATTCCAACAAGCGCAATAGATACAAGTAACTCAATTAATGTGAACCCATTTTGATTATAATTTTTAAATTTTAGGATTTTTTGAACTATTTTAAAATTCATGAATATATTTCAATTCATCCAATTTCCAATATCTGCATCCTCTTCATCGCCGCCCATAATTCCGTCTCGGCCATAACTATATATATCAAACTCACTATTCATTCCTGGGAATGCATACATATATCTATTTCCCCATGGGTCTTCGGGTAATCTGTCTAAGTAAGGACCCCTCCAGTTTCTTGATGATTGACCAATAGGCTTATTAACAAGAGCATCTAATCCTTGATCTGTTGACGGATAATTGAAATTATCAAGACGGTACATTCTCAATGCACTTTCTATTCCACGGATTGTTTGTTTGGCGGCAGTGATTTGAGCATCTCCAACTCTACCAATAAAATTTGGTGCGACGATAGCTATAAGTGTTCCTAATATTATAACTACGACCATTATTTCAATTAACGTGAATCCCTTATTATTTGTTTTTTTGAGCATTATGATTCCATTTTTTTTGTTATTTAAAAATCATATCCAAGAAACATCTTCAAAGAAAGTATGAGCTATAATAAATATGATAAAATTATATTTTGTAATTGTTAAAAAATAATTAAAAAATAATCATTTCTATACATCTAGGATAATTATATGTTTGCTGCAATTTTTCCAGGACAAGGCTCGCAATCAGTCGGTATGATGAAAGACCTATATAAATCATCAGACAGAATAAGAGACTTATATGACATAGCTTCATCTGTTTTAGATTATGATCTCTGGGAGCTAACTGCATCTGATTCATCCAGCAAATTAAATGATACAGTTTATACGCAACCCGCAATGCTTGTTGCTGGAGTGGCATCATGGGAAAGCTATATTTCAAGATTCAGTCTTTTGCCGCAATATATGGCGGGCCACAGTTTAGGTGAATATTCAGCATTAGTTTGTAGTGGCGTAATTAATTTTACTGATGCTTTGAGAATTGTTCAAACACGAGCAAAGTACATGGCTGAAGCTGTGCCATCGAATTCAGGTGCTATGGCGGCAATAATTGGCTCAACTGATAATGATGTAATAGATCTATGTGAATTTGCAAAAGGCAATGAAATATTGAGCGCTGTTAACTTCAACGCTCCAGGTCAAGTTGTAATAGCGGGCAATAAGAGCGCTGTGAATAGGGCGATAGATCATTCTAGAGAATTTGGCGCCAAAAGAGCAATGCTTTTAAATGTCAGTGTTCCATCGCATTGTAAATTAATGGATGAAGTGTCAATAAAATTAAAAAATTTATTAAGTACAATTCATTTCAATAAATTTACTATACCTGTTATCAAGAATATTGATGCCAGAGCTTATAATGATACAGCCGAACTTGTTGAAGGATTATCGGCACAAGTGAGAGAGCCAGTTCAATGGACTAAAACTATAAATTTTATTACAAATAAAGGTATCAAAAAATTCATAGAATTTGGTCCTGGAGGCATACTATGCGGCCTAAACAAAAGAATTGACCGCTCAATTAATTCGTTTAAATTGGATTCAATTGATGCACTTGAATTACTGAATGATGAAGTTTCATAAAATCAAGGATAAATATGACTGAAATATATTCTAAAAATTTGTTAAAAGACCAAGTAGCTCTGGTCACAGGCGCTTCTCGAGGTATTGGTGCAAGTATTGCGCAAAATCTCTCATCCGCTGGTGCGTATGTCATCGGTACCGCAACATCTAAATCTGGCGCGAAAAAAATTGATGAGCATTTAGAAGGAAAGGGTGTGGGTAAAGTTTTAAATGTGACTGATGCGGAAGATGTAAAAAATATTATTGATGAAATTTCATCAAATGGAAATGGGCTTCATATACTTGTTAATAATGCAGGTATCACAAGAGATAATCTTTTGATGAGAATGAAAGCCGATGAATGGAATGATGTAATTGCTGCAAATCTTTCAGGTATTTTTAATACCTGTAAACTCTCAATAAAAACAATGATGAAGCAAAAATATGGAAGGATCATTAATATTGCATCAGTTGTCGCCCACACTGGCAACCCTGGGCAGGTGAATTATGCAGCGACAAAGTCTGGTTTAATAGGATTTTCAAAATCATTAGCACGCGAAGTAGCGTCAAGAAATATTACCGTGAACGTTGTTGCACCGGGATTCATCAAAACTGATATGACAGCATCGTTAAGCGATGATCAGCAAAAAGCAATGATGGAAAATATACCTTTAAACAGATTTGGCAAAGTGGGGGAAGTTAGTGACACTGTTGTATTTTTAGCATCCAACTCTGCGTCATATATTACTGGTGAGACAATAAATATTAATGGTGGAATGTCAATGAATTAGTAGATTGATTCTTTACTTTCCCTTATAATCTCGCTCCATAAATTATTTTATGAAAAATCATATGAAATATTTTTCAAATGTTAATTAAGTAATTGCAAATATTAAAAAGTATTTTAAGAATATTGAATAGTTGATCCTTAAGGAGAACAAAATGAGTAATATTGAAGAACAAGTCAAGGGAATAGTTGCTGAACAACTGGGTGTAAAAGAAGAAGAGGTAACTAATGAAGCTTCATTTGTTGATGATTTAGGCGCGGACTCATTAGATACCGTTGAATTGGTTATGGCGCTTGAAGAGGAGTTCGATACAGAAATTCCAGATGAAGAAGCTGAGAAAATCACAACTGTTCAACAAGCTATTGACTTTGTTAATTCAAAAAAATAAAGATCTAATTTATTTATTTTCTTTAAAACGCCTCAATGAGGCGTTTTTTTTGGGGTGAATCAATTCTATAAAATGTTATTATTAAGATGTGGTAATAAATAATAAAAAATCATTCCTATTTGTTTTTTCATTAATAATTGGATTAATTATCTTTCTTGCCTACAACACTCTTAATAGGCCTTTTACTCACCTTTCTAAATCAGAATTATTTGAAATTATGAAAGGGGATGATTATAAAACAATTTTAGTTAAACTTGAGAATAACAATATTATTTCTGATATAAATTTGATGTATCTTTATGGAAGATTCACCAATAAGAGCATTAGACTTAAAGCCGGTGAATATTTGATTTCAAGAGATGATTCTCAATTTAGTATTATCGATCGTTTTGAAAAAGGTGAGGTGTATTTACATCCATTTACTATTATTGAGGGTTGGACAGTCGATGATCTAGAATTGGCTATATCAAATGCTAGCTTCTTTTCCAAGTCATCTTCACCGATTGATTACGAGCCTTTCATAAATAATTATGCATATGATGATTTGCTTTTGAAGCCAGAAGGTCTTTTTCTTCCAGAGACGTATTTCTTTCCAAAAAATACTTTTCCAAATCAAGTCCTGAGAAATTCCAATAAAATGATGCTCGAAGAGCTTGTCGAGCAATGGGAAAATCGTGAACCTAATTTGCCTCTTAAATCCCCCTATGAAGCTTTAATTTTGGCATCAATCATCGAAAAAGAAACAGCCGTTCCAGATGAGAGACCAAGAATTGCAAGTGTATTTATTGAGAGATTAAAACAAAATATGCGCTTACAAACTGATCCAACAGTTATATATGGCTTAGGTAAAGAATTTAATGGTGATATCACAAAAAAAGATCTCAGAAGAGATACTGCTTATAACACATACACAAGATATGGATTACCTCCAACACCTATTTCACTTCCAGGTAAAGATTCAATATACGCTGCGTTAAATCCAGCAAATGAAAAGAATATTTACTTTGTTGCATCTGGCAAGAAAGACGGAAGACATATATTTTCTCATACAAGGGAAGAGCATGAAATTGCTGTAAAAAACTATTTGAATCAAATTAAATTGAATGATAATTGAGACTCATGAAAGGTAAGCTAATAACAATAGAAGGTGTTGAGGGTGTCGGAAAGTCGACAAATATAAATTTTATTTCATCGTACATGGAATCAAAAAATATTAAGTATCTTTGCACAAGAGAACCGGGAGGTACTGTTAACGCAGAAAAGATTAGAGATATACTTCTTCATTCAGAAGAAGAAAAAGTTCCAGAGATAGCTGAACTACTATTATTTTTTTCAGCTAGGTCCTTTCATATAGAGAACGTCATAATCCCGGCATTAATAAATGGAATCAATGTTATTTGTGACCGCTTTGCTGATGCAACAATCGCATATCAAGGCAATGGGCGAGGTTTTGATATTAAACAAATTAATCAAATTTCTAAATGGGTGCAAAATGATCTGAAACCAAATTTAACCATCCTACTTGATGCTCCTGCTGAAGTTGGTATGAAACGGACAAAAATAAGAGAGAAAAATGACAGGATGGAAAGTGAAAAAATTTCGTTTTATGAGAGGGTGCGCCAGGGATATCTTAATATAGCTCGAAATGACCCTGAAAGAGTTGTCATTATAGATGCCACAAAGGATATCTTAAGTGTTGAGAAAAATATTGAGAAACATTTAAATCACCTTTTTTTTGAGAAATAAATATCGTATGAAAGAGCAAAAAGAAATTCCATGGCTTCATATCTATGAAGAAATTTGGCAGCAACTCCTTAATTCAGAAAGAACTCCTCATGCTGTCTTGATAACTGGAACAAGAGGAATTGGAAAAAGATCGTTTGCATCATGGTTAGCTGGGCAGCATCTCGAAATTGATAGTGTGAAAGAAAAACCTTATCACCCTTATGTTATTCCTCAGCACGCAGATTTGAGATGGATACAACCTGAGGACGGAAAAAGAGATATCAGTGTTGACCAAATAAGAGGTTTGATTGAAAGTTTATCTTTAAGTTCATATGAAGGTATAGGAAAAGTCGCAGTTATTGAGCCATTTAATATGATGAACATCAATTCATCTAACAGTTTATTAAAAATTTTAGAAGAACCGAAAGGAAATACATTAATATTATTGATTGCAGATAAAATGCATAAAATTCCTGCAACAATTTTAAGTCGTTGCCATATTATAAAGATTAACTCACCAGGAGAGTCGCAAAGCTTGAGTTTTTTAGATCAATATATGCCAACAGATGATGCATCAATAAAAAATAGCCATTTAATAGAGTCTCCGCTTTTAATAGAGAGTCAACTAGATTTCATTAATAAAATTGATGAATTTGACAAAACATTAACTGGAATAATACTTAAAGGTGACTTTCCTCTGGATTTCGCTTCGAAGCTTAATAAAGAAGAGATTGATCTGGTCTTTGATTGGATGCTGTTTTTTATTTATAAAATGATCAAAAACAATTATTTAAATACCAACAATACTGATCCGGCCTCAAGTCATTTATCATCAATTGTGGATTCACAAAATCTGTTTCTTTTTTTCGACAAGATCAATCTTATTCGCAGTAAGCCCAGAGGAAGCTTTAACTTTCAACTTTCTTTAGAGGAGTTATTGATTGACTGGAGATCAGGTTTGAGTGATATGACATTATCAGACTCATATTTTGATAAGTTACCCAAATCATTATCGTAAAAAAAACAAAATGAATAATCCATCTAATTTATATTGGACCATGCACTTGAAGGTTTAAATCGATCGCCGTGTTTCTGAGCAAGAGAATCAAGTGATGATATAACATTCTTTACTCCCCTGTCTTTAGCATATTGAATCGGGCCGCCTCTAAATGGAGCAAATCCAGTACCAAATATCACTCCAATATCAAGCATATCTGCGTCCGAAACTATTCCATCGTTCAGGCACTTTATCGCTTCATTGACCATTGGCAAAATTAATCTATCCTCAATATCATCAGTTATTAAATCGGGTGAAGTAGGCTCAGATTTTATTGCTTTTCCTGATACCCACTTATAAAAACCTTCTCCTGATTTCTTACCAAGTTTTTTACTTTCTACCATCTGAACAAGTTCATCTGGAACGGGTCTATTGTATGCTTTTCCTAAAACTTTAGAGACATTTAAAGCGACATCAATACCAACTGTATCAACAAGTTCAACTGGACCCATTGGCATTCCGAAGTTAACAGCTGCATTATCAATATCCGTTAGTCCTACTCCTTCCCTAGCTAAATGCATCGCTTCAGCCATGTATGGACCCAATAATCGATTTACAACAAATCCTTCTGAGCTTTTACATAGGAGAGGGGACTTTGCAACTATCTTCACAAACTCAAGCCCAACATCGATAGCAGATTGATCTGTATCATCGCATTTTATTATTTCGACCAATGGTAATTGAGAAACTGGATTAAAAAAATGGATTCCTATGAATTTTTCTGGCTTAGCTAAATCGGATCTAAGGTCCTCAAGCAATATACTTGAAGTATTAGTCGCTAATATTGCAGAAGGCTTCATTTTATTCTCAATTTTTTTGTAAAGATCTTTTTTTGCTTTTTTGTTTTCAAATATGGCTTCTATTATTAAGTCTGCATTAGCTATTCCATCTCCATTAATATCCACTTCCAACCTTGAGTGTGCATTCTTTCTTTTCTCATCATCCTTGATTCTCTTTTCAAAAAGTATTTTGCATCTTTTTATTGCTGGCTCAATATCCTCGAGACTCCTATCTTGAAGTGTTACATTCAAACCTTTTAGTGCACACCAACTGGCGATATCTCCACCCATAACACCGGCACCAATCACATGAACATTATTTATATCAGCCTCAATCTTCTTAAATTGTGATTTCATTTTGTTTTGAAGGAAAAAAAGCCTTACTAAATTTCTACCTGTATTACTGCATATCAGTTTAGCCATCGATCTTGCTTCGGCTTGATACGCTGTTTTTGAGTTGGCTCCGTGCTTTAACCATAAATCAATCATTGAGAATGGGGCAGGGTAATGATTCTTGTTGGCTTTTGATGCTACTTGAGCATTTAACGTCTTTGCTATAAATCCTCTCAGCGGTTTTAAATTTAATATTTTCTCAATTAGTGGCGCCGTTTTCTTTTTTGGTTTTGTTTTAATTATTGATTTTGCATGATTTTGCCAATCCTCGGAATTTGATATTTTATCAATAAGACCAATTTGATAAGCTTTTTTTAATGTGATTGATTTGCCAGTTAGCATTAATTTCATTGCTGGCCTCACACCACATATCTCAATAGTTCTGACAGTACCGCCAAATCCAGGATGCAATCCAAGTTTAACTTCCGGTAAACCTAAGATTGGTTTTTTGTTATCTATTCCAATCCTGTAGTCACAAGCCATAGCTAACTCTAATCCACCACCTAGTGCAAAACCATTAATTACGGCAATTTTTGGGCAACCTAACGATACAAAACTCTCAAGTACTTGTTGACCTTGACGGATTAACTCGTAAGCTTTATTTTCGTCGGACATCCCAATAAATCCTTTTATATCTGCACCCATTATAAATCCATTCTTTTTCCCTGAGTAAATAACCAATCCTTCTGGATGATCCAAATGCAAGGATTCGATAATGTTATGAAATTCGCTTAAAACATCAGCCGACAAAACATTTGCAGAACTTTCTTGAACATCTAGATTTAGCCAAACAAAATTATTTGGATCTTTTTCTAATGTCCAATGACTAAAATTCTTTTCTTCATTCATAATTGGTGCCTATAATATTTGTAATTTTCAATAGCTATAATTAAGTATTAAAAATATAAATATTGCAATTCTTTTGGAGAGTAATTTGAGTTTAATAATTGCCCATCGAGGTGCCAGTGGATACCTACCTGAACATACATTAGAAGCAGCTGCATATGCTTATGCACTTGGAGCTGATTATATTGAGCAAGATATTGTATTAAGTAAGGATTCTATCCCAATTGTTATGCATGATATTTATTTGGATTTTACCACGAACGTAAAGAGAATCTTCCCGAACCGAAAAAGAAAAGATGGACACTGGTATGTGAGGGATTTTACTTTATCAGAGCTAAAGGAATTAAATGTCAATGAGCGCCTTAAGAGCGATGCTAAAGAAAAAGCTTTTTTAAATAGATATCCACTCAAAAGCGGAACATTTAAAATATGCACACTCAGCGAACAAATCGAATTAATTCAGGGCCTTAATAAATCTACGCAAAGGAATGTCGGCATATACCCAGAAATTAAAAATCCTTCATGGCACAGAAATGAAGGATTGGATATTTCTAGCGTCACTTTAGGTCAATTAGAAGATTATGGGTACGCTTCTGAAAAAGATAAAATTTTCTTTCAGTGCTTTGATTCGAGTGAACTCAAACGAGTTAAATATGAATTAAATTCATCATTGCCATTGATACAATTGATTGGAAATAATGCATGGAATGAATCTGATGATGACTATAGACAGATGGTTTCGCTAGAAGGGATTGAGAATGTATCTAAGTATGCCATAGGAATTGGACCGTATCTTCAGCTTTTGTATCGAGTTAGCTCATTGGATGGGGAAATCAAAGCATCGAATTTAAGTCATTATGCAAGAAACAATAACTTATATATTCACCCATACACAATAAGAAAAGATTCTATGCCATTAGATTTTGATGATTTTGAAAAAATGGTAAAATGGTTTGTCCTAGAATTAGAAGTAGATGCTCTATTTACTGATTTTGTCGATCTAACTATTCAGGCAATGAAGTAATTAAAAAAATCATATTATTTTTAAAATTTTATAGGCAAAAATAGAGCTTAAAATACACACCAAAAACGTGCATTTATCAGTTAATTAAGGTATTTTAGGTTTTATTAACAGCTGAGTTGAGCTGCTTTTGGTCCCAAATCAAGTTATTGGGTAATTATAATACAGAAGATATCGGTCAATATTGATCGATAAAAACACAAATAGTAAGTTTTCCGGGGGGAAATATGAACTTAAATATTAGGCGTTATATTACGCAATCAATCTTCACTCTTGTTGCAATATCATTCATTGGTGTTAACGCACAAGAAATTGAAGAGATTACAGTGACAGCCCAGAAGCGTGAACAAAACCAACAAGATGTGCCAGTGGCGCTCGATGCGTTCTCTGGTGAAATGTTGCAACGGTCAAGCATCAAAACTATGGCAGATCTAGCAGGGATGACTCCAGCTCTTGATACATATCAAAGTCAAAATGCAGGTTTTAGTAGCTGGGGTATTCGAAGTTTGAATACAAGTTCACAGAACTTTGGACTTGAGTCAGCTGTTGGTGCCTACGTGGATAACGTATACAGATCAAGGCAAAGCTCAATTTCAAACCAATTGGTTGACGTTGAAGCTGTCGAAATATTGAGAGGGCCACAAGGAACATTGTTTGGTAAAAATACATCAGCGGGTGCAGTTAATATAAGAACTGTAGCGCCAAGTCATGATCGCAATGGATTTTTTGAAGTTGTTGGTGGTGACTATGGGATGGTTAATTTAAATGCTGCGATGAATACATCACTAGTTGCAGATAAATTGGCAATGCGTACCACAATATTTACTGCTGATCGTGATGGATACGTAACAAATCTATCCGATAAGAACGGCGACAAGCTAAATGATATCGATCGTCAGGGTGGAAGGATTCAATTCTTATATACACCAAGTGACAAAACGTCAATGCGATTAATCCTAGATTACGCAGAACTTGATGAAGTCTGTTGTGCCGCTCTCACTAAAAAGAACAATCTAGCGCATGTACATACTGGAACTGTTGTCCCCGGAACAGATGCAATTATTTCATCAGCTGCACCTACTGGATTTGGTCTTCCAATTACCTTAGAGAGCAATTTCAACAAACAAGAAGTGTATTTAACTCATGCGCCACGCTCACAAGCAGAAGATTCAGGATTGTCGCTTGAAATTAATCGCGATTATGATAATTTCACATTGACTTCAATCAGTGGATTCAGAAGTTTTGAGACAGAAGATTTTGGTGATGTGGATTTTGGTGCTGCATCAGTAATCACTGATTTGAATAAACTGGATGTGAGTTCTTTTACACAAGAACTGAGACTGTCTGGTGATTTTAACACAGGAGGAGAAAGAGACGGTCATTTTGTGGTTGGTTTTTACTACCATTCTCAAGACGTCGATAATAATTCCACATTGACTGCCGGGGTTCATACTGCACCTATGCTGAATAATGATCCCACAGTGAAAGGAGCAATAGCAGCAATTGATGGTTTGTATGATACTGTCCAAGCTGGAACAATAGCAGCGATTACAGCAGCTCCAGGTAATTTTGGCCTGCCAGCTGGTGCGACTGCAGCACAGATTGCAGCCGTTGCAACAGCAGCAAATCCTTACAGCAAAACTGGTGTTACATTTCCAGCAAATGCGTATGCAAGAGATATTATGAAACAGGACCACAGAAGTTATGCCTTTTTCGGTCAAGTTGACATTCCTGTAAGAGAACACTGGACAATTACAGCAGGCCTGAGATATACGGATGATAAAAAAGACATGACTGGGACATTCCCTAACTATATACCAGGGAATACTGACAATAAGATAGGTCCAGTAGTAAATGTTGCTACTACAGGTCCAATATTTCAAACATTAGGTGCACTACAACTTGGGTTACTAGATGCGACGACTGATGCAGCAACAATTGTTGGAGCGCTCACACCTACTTATTCTAATGGATGGGGTTTTTACGCTCAACCGTCACTGGCGCCTAGAGCGGACCTAACAGCTTCATTAGAATCCGATAAGGTCAATGGAACTATTAAAGTTGCATACCAGCCCAATGATGATGCCATGTATTATGCTTCATACTCGACTGGGTATAAGGCTGGTGGAACCAACACAGACAGGCTAGCTGCTGGATTAGATTATGTTTTTAAACCAGAGCATGTAGAGTCACTAGAAATAGGTGCCAAATTAGATATTTTGGATTCATTAAGAGTCAACATGGCTGTATTTAAAATGGAAGTTAGAGACTTGCAAATATCAATGTTCCAAGGTAATGCCTTCAATCTTACGAATGCCGGTAGAACTGATGGAAACGGTGCAGAAATTGATTTAATTTGGCAGCCAACTGAAAGCACCACGGTGAACCTTTCGTACGCTAATGTGATTGGTACATTACAAGATATGGAAAAAGGATCTTGCTGGATAGCCACACCATGGCACACGGGTAAAATCGATCCAGGTGCTGCAAATGCAGATCCTGATGCTGATTTCTGTAATCGGAATGGTATTTCTAAGCTTGAGCCAGAAGATCGAACATTTGCAGCGATCACGCAAGGCTTTAAACTAGGAAGTACAACTGGTTACATCAGACTTGAGCATCAATCTGTAAGTGATTCAGATACTTGGGGTAATGGAGATCCATTACATTTCAGAGAGTCATTTACATTCACAAATGCAAGACTTGGATTTATGTTTGAAGAGCTAAATTCAGAATTAGCGTTCTGGGTTAGAAATGCTTCTGATGAAAGATACTATCAGTCAGTATTTAATACACCTCTTCAAGATGGAAATCTCAGAGCATACACTACTGAGCCAAGAACTTGGGGCGTAAACTTCAGAATGGCTTTTGATTAAACTGCCCTGAAATAGTAAAAAAAACAGCACGTTTACGTGCTGTTTTTTTTTGCTTGATTTAAAATACCATCAATAGATAAGTGTTCTAAGAATTTGGTATCAATAGTGTCAAACAATTAAGCACAAGCTGAAATGAAACAATCAAAGAAAAAATTACTGGATGCAATAATAATAGGTATGGGTTTTTCAGGAGTTTGCTCAGCTATAAAACTTCTGGAAAATAAAATCGATAACTTTGAAATACATGAAAAGTCAAAAGGTATTGGTGGAACCTGGAATGAAAATATATATCCAGGTGCAGCCTGTGATGTCCCATCACATCTCTATTGCTTCTCATTTGAACCCAATCCAAATTGGACTCGTCGATACGCAAAACAACCTGAAATAAAACGATATATAGAATATTGCGTAGAAAAATATAATATAAACAAATACGCTAATTTTTCTTCTAAGGTAATTTCGATTCAGTTAATCGAAAAATCTTCATTATGGTTAATAAAGTTCCATAATGGCAATGAAATCAGAGCAAAACATGTTATACATGCTGCTGGTGGCATTCATAAGCCAACTATTCCATCCTTTAAGAATCTAAGTCAATATGATGGCACTGTGATGCATACCGCCCAATGGAACAATGAAGTAGCAATTAAAGACAAAAGAATTGCTGTAATCGGAAGTGCTGCTAGTGCGATACAAGTTATTCCAGAAATTGCAAAAATAGCAAGTAAGGTAGTCGTTTTTCAGAGAACACCGAACTATATCATTCCCAGAGGGGATAGGGCATACACTGACAAAGAAAAGATGTGGTTCAAAAGCTTCCCATGGCTATTGAAATTGTATCGATGGTTTTTTTATATGAGATTGGAGCTTCTAACGTTTCCTATTATCAAAAAAAATTCATTTATAGGAAAAAAAGCAGCAAAAAATATCAACAAACATATGCGATCTAAAATTCATGATAGTTCGTTACACGAATACTTTGAACCAAAATATGATTTAGGATGTAAACGAATACTATTATCTGATGATTTATTTAATGCAATTAATAGAGAAAACGTTGAAGTTATAAATAGCAAAATTGATTATTTTAATACACACGGTTTAACGACAGCTGATGGAGTAGATTATAATTTTGATGTTGTCATTATGGCGACTGGCTTTGATATTAGAGGACATATGTATTCTATTAATTTAATAGGTAAAAATAATCTAACACTAAAAGAGGCTTGGTCTAAATCAGAAGAAGCTTATCGTGGATGTTGTATTTCAGATTTTCCAAATTTTTATATGGTCACTGGACCAAATACAGGTGCTGGAACAATTTCATTAATACATATAATAGAAAAAGAAGTTAATTATATTATTAAATTAATTAAGCTTGCCGGGAAAACAAAAACAATAGAAGTCAAAAAAGAAAGCCAAAGATTATATAACTTAAAAATACAGAAAAAACTCGATAATACAGTTTGGTCAAGTGGCTGTGATAGCTGGTATTTGAATGATGAAGGCAAGAATATTACATTATATCCAGAGCACGGGAGATCATTTAAAAAGCAATTGAACAAGGTCATTTATGATGATTTTATTATTACCGAGAGAGCATGAAATCAAACGCTGACATATCTATTGCCCATCAAATTCATGGAAACAAAGAAAATCCAGTTATTTTAATCATACAGGGTTTGGGAATGCCATTAACCGCAACACCCCCAGAAATTATTGATGAATTAGTTGCACGCGGGTACTGTCTTTTATTGGTAGATAATCGTGATATTGGTCACTCCCATATAATAGATGAAAAAATACCCAATTTATTGGTACAAGTAATTAAATATATACTTGGTTTTAAGGTCAAAAGCTTCTATAAGCTTGACGATATGATGAATGATATCAATATTTTACTAGATGAAATTAATGTTAGTAATTGTCATATAATTGGTATATCGATGGGTGGAATGATTTCGCAATTAATGGCAATTAAAAATCCAGATAAAGTGAATAGCTTAATTTCAATCATGTCCACTACGGGAAACCCAAAACTTCCAAAGCCTAAATGGAATATTATTAAATATATATTAAATGGTTCAAATAAAAGAAATATTAATAATCCCGAATCATTTTATATAAAATTATGGAAATTAATTGGTAGCCCCAAATATCCTAGATCCAACGATGAAATAAAAGAATTTGTCAATAGAATCATCTCAAGAGGGACATCCACAAAGGGTTCTATTCGTCAAATACTTGCGATACTAAACTCCTACAACAGAAGCACTGAATTGAATAAAATAAACATACCAACTCTTATTATTCATGGTAATGATGATCCGCTAGTTCCTGTTGAATGCGGTATAGATACTGCAAACGCGATAAACAAATCTGATTTATGGATAATTGAAGGTATGGGGCATGACTTTCCATATGAATTACTTGAACAATTTGTAGATCGTATCGATAATCACATAAAAAACGTTGAGTCTAGATCTTAATATGCAGTCATTTAAAAATAAAAATATATTAATCACAGGTGCAGCCTCAGGCATTGGTAGGTCTTTATCCAATGAATTCGCGAAAGAGGGTGCTCGATTAATATTATGCGATTTAGATACTGAGTCTTTAGAATCTCATGCACGTGAGCTCAGAGATAATAATGTTGAGGCATCATCTTATTTTGCTGATGTAAGTAATTATGACTCCATGAAGGAGTTCTCTGACAAAGTCCTAAAAGATCATAATCATATTGATGTACTTATAAACAATGCTGGTGTGAATCTTATGGATAGATTTATTGATGGTGATTTAAAGGATTTCAAATGGGTTATGGATATTAACTTCTGGGGAACTGTTTACGGAGTAAATCTTTTTCTAGAAAGTCTTCTATCGCGTGATCAGGCTCATATCGTCAATATTTCAAGTATTTTGGGCCTTATGTCTCTTCCAGGGCAAGCTGCATACAATTCGTCAAAAGCAGCGATAAAAGGATTTACAGAAGCATTGAAAATGGAATTAACACATACGTCTGTAAATGTGACCTGCATTCATCCCGGGGGTGTTAAAACGAATATTGCAATTAAGGCGAAAACAGGAACCACAATATCAAAAGACACTAAAGAAAAATTAATATCTGATTTCGATAAGCTTTCATATACCACATCCAAAAGTGCGGCTCAGCAAATAGTAAAAGGAATAAAATCCAACAAAAGAAGAATAATGATTGGTATTGATGCAAAAATTGCAGATTTATTAGTTAGGGTTTTTCCAAATAATTATGAAAAAATCATGGGTTTAGAAAAAAGGTACAAAAGATATAAGAATTCGAAATAATGCAGATTAAAATGCAATTACAACACAAATAAACCAAATAAAAGGAAGTACAAATATTGAAAAACCTGCGATAAAGGCAATAATTCCTAGAATTTTTCTTTTTTTCTTTATTGTCATATCTGTATTTAATTGTTGATGACGAAAATTCTTTTTTTGTTTCTCTCTTATAAGTTGCTGCAACCTATTTTAATAAAATTTTAATGCGTATTAAACAATACGTGGTAGATTATTAATCAATCTAATTCAAAGAAATAATCATAATGTTAAAATCTTTATCATATTTTATCGTCATTTTAGTTACTGCTATATTCTGTTTGTTTCTTATATCACCTGTTGATCCGGTTAAATGGAGTCCATCAATTAATCCAGGTTTCAATGGCCCATATGCAATTAATAACATCTTATCAAAAGTAGAAACAATAAAACTTCCATTTGGAATAGGACCAGAGGATATTGTCGCAGATAGTAATGGTTACAAATACACCGGCCTTAGAGACGGAACAATCATAAGATTTAAAGAAAATCTTGATTTTGAGGTATTTGCAAATACTGGTGGCAAACCATTGGGAATGGAATTTGATAAAAATGGAAATTTAATCGTTGCTGACGCCGAAAAAGGAATTATTAGTCTAAATAAAGAAGGCGATTTATCGTTAATTACTGACTCAGTAAATGAAAAAAAAATGAAATTTGCTGATGATTTGGATATAGCGAATGATGGAACAATATGGTTTACAGACGCGTCTTTACGCTATAACTATGATGACAGTATATATAGCTTTATAGAAAACAGATCAACAGGAAGGTTGCTCAGTTTTAACCCCAACTTAAAGAAAACAAATATACATCTAGAAGGCCTATATTTTGCAAATGGTGTCGCTATAGCTCCTGATGATGAATTTGTTTTAGTTAATGAGACAGGTGACTCAAGCATAAGAAGATATTGGTTAAAGGGTCCGAAAAAAGGGACAAATGACTATTTTATTAGAGGCCTTCCCGGTTACCCCGATAATATTTCTTTTGATGATAACGGAATATTTTGGGTCGCATTTGCTGGTATAAGGAATCCTTTAGTTGACGGGCTTTCTAAATTTCCAATTTTAAGAAAAATAATAGGCGGATTGCCAAAAACATTAATTTCACCCAGAAGCAAGCATGTTTTTATTTTAGGTTTTGACGTTGAAGGGAATGTTATTTTCAATCTTCATGACCAGGAAAGTGATATCAAGATGCTTACAAGTGCTAATCATTTTGATAATAAACTATATATAGGTAACTTGGCATCTGATTTTATTGCAATAATTGATCTAAAAAATTTAGAAACTAAAAATATTTATTAATTTTTAGCTATATTTTCGATAAGTATTGACACAATAAAATAATTTAGTAGTATGTAAGGTAACTACTGAAACCGACTAAAAACCAATTGCAGACGGAATTTAGAGAGAATCAGTAAGCAGAGCACGAAGGGTGAAAGCGTTACTAAGAGTCGACGATAAAAAATAGCTTAGTAGCCCACCAAGAGGAGAGAGATAATCCTCAAGGAGCTAAAGAGAATCTCACTTTAGACCCCTTCGTAACTCGAATTTTAAAACAGAGCAATTGCTCTGTTTTTTTTTGAAAATCTTATATGGATATAGGTAACTTGATATGAATAACTATAAACACCGAATTGCACTACTTTCACTAATCTTTATAAAAGGATGCGGCGGCGGAGGTGGTGGCGGTGACGCACAGACCATAGCAGCTGTGGTTGATATAGTGAGGCCGGTAATAAGCTCAGCGAGCAGTTTTACTGTCAGTGAAAACCAAACATCAATTGGTTCTGCGGTAGCAAGTATCTCTGATTATACTTCTTTAAGTTATTCTCTATCAGGTGCCGATGCAGATGCCATATCAATTAATTCGTCTACGGGCGTTATGACATTTAATTCTGCTCCTGACTTTGAAACAAAAAACTCATACGCTATACAATTAAATGTTGCTGCGGGATCTGTCACTTCATCACAAGATATTACGATTGCTGTGACTGATGATTCATCTGATAATACACTCGCATGTAAAACTGCAAGTTATCTCACTACCCCTACAGCATCCTCGTCTGATAGTGTTATGGATTATTATTCCTATTCTTGGCAAGCTCTAGATTTTGAAAATCTACCGATCTGCCTAAATTATTATGAAGCAACAGCAACCATAACGAATCCTTGGAAAACATATATTCAAGGTATCTATGATTACAGTAAATTTACTGTCGGTCAGGTTGTTCCAGTAAATGCTTTCATATTGGCAGAAGATAGAGCTTCTATATCGAATGCCGAAGCACTTCAATTTAATACTGATTTTTGTACAGTTATTCAACCAGATAATATAAGTGCATGTGTCAGTGGTTCTGATCCATTTTCTAATAGATCTGCTGCCGGCGGGGTTGGATATAATCAATTACCAAATAGTGGAGATCAGCAATTATTTCAGGATAATTTATGGGGTACCCAGGATACTAAAACTGCGATTAAAATTATTGCCCATGAATACTTTCATGTTCACCAGAATGGATTAAAATTTATAATTGAGGCAAATAATGAAAATAATAAATTTGCTATTCCTAAAGCATGGCCAGGTAATGATGCAGCATATGATAACGCCACAATACCAAAATACATGCCTAATTGGATAGAGGAGGGTGGAGCCGAATTTGGAGGAATAATTATTGCTGCTAAATACATGGAAAGTGCAGATATCTCAGGCTCAGACCCTGTTAAATTAGTAGAAGAGCATTTTGATGAAGCCTTTAATTATTTTGCAGCTAATGCTTCATTGTCACTTGAGGATTTTAATATGGGTGATAATAATGGCCAAAATCCTGGCGGTCAATACAGTGCTGGTCTTGCAGCACTCATGTATTTATGGAATCAGGATGATAGTAATTATCAAAAAATAATGATTGATTATTACGCTAATTGGGCTGAAGCTGAGGCTTTAAGAGCTGGTTATGGGTGGAGCGACGCATTCAAAAATACATTTAAAAAAGATGGGTCACCATATGAGATCACATCTTTTTATAATGATTTCAACACATGGATCAGATCAGATACCAAAGAAAATTTAAAGGCCACCCTTAAAACAAAAAATCAAATGTTACATGCTGATTTAGTAACTACCACAGAAAATACACCTAAAAATATAAGAATCACTGCGGCACCTAAAGTAATAGATAATGGCGGTGTCAATAAATACTTTATCGATGGTGTTCAGCAAAAGTCATTAGTTCTCAAATCCGGAAAGAAATATACCTTTACTTATCCATCTGGCCATCCATTTAGATTTTCTGAGACAAATGATGGAACTCATGGCTCAGGTGTAACCTTTGATACGAATGTGGATACTTCAGGTTCATCAATAGTAACTCTTACAGTGACATCTTCAACACCAAAAACTCTTTATTATTTCTGTACTATTCATTCTGGTATGGGTGGAACTATCAAGATAGTCGATTAATTAATAACCAAAAAATGCTATGTGTATTATTGATACGAACAATGAAAGATTCGTTTGACGTTTCTATAAAAAAATGGACATAATTCAGTAATGATAGTTTTTTGAGTGTTATATGAAGAAAAGAAGTTTTTTGAAATCCTTGTTATTAATTATTGGATCCTTTCCTTTAAAAATATTCTCTTATCAAAATAAAGAAAATATAACTTTTGATTATGGTGTTGCGAGTGGTGATCCAACCAACAGTCATATAATTTTATGGACCAAAATATCAAAAGAAAACAATGATGATATTAATATAAAATGGCAGGTATCCAGTGATATTAATTTCGAAAATATAATAAGCTCTGGAACTCAAAAAAGTAGTTTCACTAATAATTTCACTGTTAAAGTCGATGCTGAAATTCCAAAAGAATTTAATGGTAAAAAAATATTTTACCGATTTAATTATCGAGATAAGTTTTCTGAGATAGGGACTTCTTCTACTCTTCCATCTGGAAATACCAATAAATTCAATATCGCATTTTGTAGCTGTTCAAATTATCCAGCAGGTTTCTTTAACTCTTATAAAGAAATAGCACGAAATGAAGATATTGATCTTGTTTTGCATCTAGGAGATTACATCTATGAATACGGTGCAAACGTATATCCTGCAAAAGGATCGAAGGAGATGGGAAGAATCGTTGATCCTCAACATGAAATAATCTCTCTAGATGATTACAGGCGAAGATATGCTTTGTATAGATCTGATGAGGATTTACGTGAACTTCACGCCAGTAAAGCCATGATTGTTGTATGGGATGACCATGAATTTACAAATAATACATGGAAGAATGGTGCAGAAAATCACTCCAATGATGAAGGAGAATTTGAAAATAGAATTTATAATGCCATCAAAGCTTATTATGAGTGGATGCCTATTCGAGAGCATAATAATAAATCCAGAATCTGGAGAGAGTTTAAGGTAGGTAATTTGTTTCAACTTTTGATGTTAGATACGAGGTATTTATATAGAGATAAACAATTAAACATTAATACTTATATTGATAATGGAATAATTGATAAAAAGAAGTATAAAGAAAATCTTAATAAAGATAGAAATTTGCTGGGTTCTGAGCAACAAAACTGGATCAAGAAAACAGTAAATAAAAAATTCAGGTGGTCCATATTTGGGCAACAACTGCTAATTGGGCCGAAACATCTACCTCGATTATTTAGAGATTTTGATAGTAATGAGCTTCCAAATTATCTTAAAAATATCATTGATCTTGCTGGTGCAAAGCTACCTTATAATACCGATCAATGGGATGGATATCCTAATGAGAGAGAGCAATTTTACCGTAATATTAAAGAATCACAATCAAGTATAATTTTAGCAGGCGATTCTCATGACTCATGGTTATCAAATTTATATGATAGTAAAGACAAGTTTGTTGGAATTGAAATCGGTGCTCCTTCCATAACATCTCCTAACTCTGTTGATACATTTGGGGGTAAAATAAATATGATTGAAGATGCATTTATCAAAGAAAACAAAAATTTAAAATGGATTAACGGAAGAAACAAAGGATACGTTCAATTAACAATATCAAATGAAAATGTAAAAGTTAAATATCACTATGTATCTAATGTTAAGTCAAAAAAATATACGATGTTAAAACCAGTAACATTCACGTTAAATCACAATCATCCAGTAAATTCATAAGATAATTAATTATGCAATATCATCTAAATGGATTTGTTCCTGGTAATTTACAACAATCTGAATTAGTGAGATCCAAACCATTAAGAAAAAAATTTAAACCAGTTCCAGAAAAAACTGACGTCTTGATTGTTGGTTGCGGGCCGGCAGGATTAACTTTAGCAAGGCAGCTAAGCATATATCCAGAAATAAATACATGCATCATTGAGTCTAAATCTGGCCCTTTGTTATTTGGGCAGGCAGATGGTGTATCTTGCAGAACAATAGAAATTATGGAGGCATATAATTCAAGTGAAATCATTCTAAAGGAGTCCTATTGGTTAAATCAGATAGCTTATTGGGATGCCGACAAAAAAGATCAAGATAAAATTAAGCGCACAAAAAAAGTGAATGATCCAAGGGTTGGGTTATCTGAATTTCCTCATGTTGTTCTAAATCAAGCGAGAATCCATGATTTACTTCTGGATGGTATGAAAAGCTCATCTTCACAACTAGAGCCTAACTATAACTGTGAACTAATTGATATTAAATTAGATAAAACAGTTCTTAATGATCCTGATAAATTCCCAATAACTGCAATAGTGTCGCAAAAGAAAAATAACAGAAGTTATAAAAAGAAAGTCTCTGCTCGTTATATTGTTGGCTGTGATGGGGCTAAAAGCAG
>MDSW01151556.1_pt1 | contig 32416 bp, 18 predicted proteins | sample 811171 | NCBI WGS metagenome assembly MDSW01 (sample SAMN05326641, study PRJNA326480) | marine metagenome | isolation source: seawater | place: Atlantic Ocean: North West | collected 2012 | reverse complement strand
GCCCTTGTGCGCAAACAGCTAAAGGGCGTGGGTGATGGTCCTCTCCATTGGGAATGAGTAACCAGAACGGAATCTCAATCCCTGCTTCAGTCTCTATCTTACCCAAAGTACGACTGAAACCATCATCTGCTATCGCATCTTGCAAACGCACCTGACTTTGATAACCCCGGTTATCTCTCGCGATCACATCCAAACCAAGTAATTCCGTCAGTTTTCGCCTCGCTATCAACTGCCAGCGAGGTACTCCACGCGGACGTAGTTGCTCAACCGCCAACGGGCCGCGAACCCGAGTGTGCAGACGACTCAAATAGGCACTGTCACGTTCGCTATATTCCACAAAAGGCTGCTGACCTACAGATGAACTAGTTAGCAGGCAGAACATCACGAACACATATAAATGCTTAAAGCGAATATTCCAGTTACTCGCCCCCGATTCGACCACGACTGACCCTTTCACTGGCAATGGTTTGAATTCACTACGCTGTGATGCGGGCGGCTCTGCGTTGACGTCGAGCCCAGGCAAACGAAACGAGACGTTCTTCGTTTACATCCCAAAGCTTTAAACGCAGGCATTTGTAGACATCCCATGGACGCAATGAAGTGACCCCGGGATTATGCAGTTCCTTAATAGCAGCCATTGCTTTCGGCAGTTTATAGAAAGGAATTCGATGATTCAAATGATGCACATGATGGTAGCCAATATTAGCAGTAAACCAATGCAGGATCGGGTGCATCTTTATATAGCTTGAGGACTTCAAAGCTGCCGTCACATAGTTCCAGTCTTTACCCAGTTTTAAGGCGACATCCGGATAGTTGTGCTGAGCATAGAACAAATAGGCACCAGACGCACCTGCGATGATCATTGGAACACACGTAACAAAAAGAATCCCCATCGGATCTACAAAGGCCAGTGCAACAATCAGACCAGCATGTACCAACAAGGAGCAAATGGCATCCCAGTGTCGCTTAGGATTGAGAAACAGGGGACGAACCGTCATACCGATAAAAAACACCGTTAAGTAACCGCCCCCAATCGTCAATGGATGACGTGAGAACTTGTACAACAGTCGTTGCCAAAAACTTGCCTCTGCATAGGCTTCCGTCGTCATGACAGGATACGAACCAATCGAAGCCCCAAATAGTTTGGCATTGTTTTTGTGATGATGGTTATGGGAACGCTTCCAAACGCTTGGTGGGCTAAGCGTGATGCAACCAAACAGAAACATAAAGCCACGAACTAACCGCGACTTTGGTAGTAGTGCACCATGCTGAAAATCATGATAAATCACAAACAAGCGAACATGTACCAGACCAAGTAGACAACTGCAGCAGAGTCGCAACCACCAAGTGTCGGTAAGAAGTGTAGCTACCACGCACGTAATCCAAACCACTGCCGTCGTGACCATGCACCACCAGCTAACCCAAGGAGTTTCGGAGGCGAATTCTTTCGATTCAATCAGTATTTCTTTTTCTGATCGCACTAAGGTTTTCCGCAATGACGAGATGAGCTTTAAATCAATCACGGAGGTCGGGACAACACATTCCGCGAACACCTATCATCTAAGATTTCTGGCTAATCCACAACAGCATGAAAGCATTTTAATGGAGTATCTTGTAAACTATACGTAACATTTTCTTGAAACCCTTGTTTTCATTAAGCTAACCCATAAAAATCACTTATTAGCCCATTAGAATGTCACGAAATCATCTAACCACGATGCTCACTTCCCTCCTCAAAGCGGTGATAACAGCAGCTCTTTTTACGTTTATTGGACCGCTTCAAGCCAAAGACATTGAAACCCCCTATCCTCCAATACCAGAGCCGGTAACCAGTTTTGGAGCAACGGTTCACCAGGGCAAGATTTATTACTATGGGGGACACTTTGGGCAAGCCCACCGTTACTCAACCGCGGATCAGGCCAACACGTTATGGGAACTGGACTTAAAAACGAAACAATGGTCGCAATTAAGCCAGGGACCACGTTTACAGGGTCTCGCATTAGTTGCTTATAAAAACTCGCTTTACCGCCTCGGGGGATTCACGGCGTTAAACGCTCCAGGCGATGACCATGATTTATGGTCTCAACGATCGTTTGCAAGATTTAATCTCAAAACCAAACAGTGGACCGTCCTGCCTGACTTGCCGGAGGGGCGATCATCCTTTGACGCCGTCGTATCCAGCAACGGAATTCTTTACGTTGTTGGAGGTTGGAAAATGCAGGGAGAAGACGATCCTGTCTGGCACCAAACCGCGTGGACGTTTAACCTCCGTGCTCGAACTGGACAATGGACGGCCATTGCGGATTTCCCGTACCGTCGCCGCGCTGTCTCAATAGCACCTACGAAGCATGGCATCCTCGTTGTTGGGGGAATGCAAGACACTGGTGAGACGACCCCTCGCACCGTGTTCTATGATCATCGTACAAACAAGTGGACAGATGGCCCCACACTGATTGGCGAATCCGAACTGACTGGATTTGGGACCGCAAGTTGCAATGCCGGCGGCAGGATCATCGTTTCTGCCTATGACGGTTCAATCCAAACACTTAATTCTCTCGGAGAATTTGAAGTAACTAGCACCATTAGAGAAGCCCGCTTCTTCCATCGGCTTCTACCCATCTCTACTGGTGAAGGGCTGCTGATTGGAGGAGCCAGTATGGAGACCGGTAAATACGAGACTCTGGAGGCCTTTCCTTTACCGACAAAACGACAACCCATACTAAAGACCGAAAGAGATTAAACAGGACTTTTCTACCACTTTCACCCTAACTTCAACCGCCCCCCCTTTAGATGTAGTTTATAACCAATCAACATTGAGGTTCAACGCGCCGATATTTAAAATAGAAGACGTTGACACGATTTAACCACGAGAGAATCCGATGTTACGACTATTTGCTAAAGCCAAAGATAAACGGTCACGTGAGTACTGCGATGGCATCACTCGGCGAAGTTTCGTCCAGCTTGGTGTTGCCGGTCTGACCTCCCTTAGCCTAAGCGATGTTCTACGGGCGAAAGCAGCCAGTGCCAATCAAAGCAAATCCGATGTGTCTACGATTTTGATTTGGCTCGATGGCGGCCCCGGCCATATGGACATGTACGACATGAAACCAGATGCCCCGATTGAATACCGAGGTATTTGGAATCCCATCCAAACCAAGGTGCCCGGATTTGACATTACGGAACTATATCCAAAGCAGGCACAGCATACTGACAAATTCTCAATCGTCCGTTCACTGCACCACGGCACTGGCGACCATTTCGGCGGCGCTCATCGCATGCTCACAACGAAAAACATGGGGGTCAGCGGGGCTAATAACATTGGCAAGTTCCCGGGGCTTGGAGCGGTCGTTGCTCAACAACGTGAAACGATAAGCCGGGAGGTGCCACCTTATGTTTCGGTTCCCTCAGCCTCTAGTGTGGGACGTGTACCGGGGTACTTTGGCGGTAAATTCTTAGGCGTGCAATATGATCCTTTTCAAACCAAGGGAGACCCAAACAACGCCAACTTCAAAGTAGAGAACATGGTCCTGCCGACAGGCATTACGGTAGATCGGCTTGACGACCGTACGCAACTTCGCGGTGAACTCGACAAAATCAGTCGCCAGATCGAATCAAAAGGCACCTTTGATGCTCTTGACCAATTTGATCAACAGGCATTCAGTTTTGTTACGGGTGAAAAGGCTCGACAGGCATTTGACATCAATCAGGAGAACGATGGTCTACGAGACGAATACGGACGCCACACTTGGGGGCAAAGCACACTTCTGGCCCGTCGTTTAGTCGAAGCTGGAGCGTCCTTTGTGACCGTCCAATTTAGCGGCTGGGATCACCACTGGAACCTGCAAAGCGGGTATGAAACATTGTTACCTCGGGTGGACGCTGCAGTCGCGACTTTATTTGCAGACCTGGATCAGAGAGGACTACTGGAAACAACCGTCGTGATGTTATGTGGCGAGTTCAGTCGTACCCCCAGAATGAATGATGGAGGCAACGGAGGCCCCCCACTGAGCAAGGGAACGCCCGGGAGAGATCATTGGGGAAATTCGATGTTTTGTCTCATGGGTGGCGGGGGGATAAAAGGTGGACGCCTCATTGGCTCGACCACCAAAAAAGGGGATGCCGCCAAGGACCGACCAGTAACACCTTCAAATATTCATGCCACTGTATATGAATGTATGGGCATCGACCCTAAGTTGCACATCCTTGATCACGCAGGCCGCCCAACTCCCGTCCTCGAAGACCCCACCGCGATCCATGAATTATTTTGACGAGAGCCGCAGCATTGTTAACTTTATTAAATCAGGCACCTGAGACTAATCGCCGCCGACTTCTGCAAGCCGCCGGTGCCGGGATGCTTGGTGTCAGCTTACCGAAGGTTCTTGAGGCCGTCGACAACAACTTTGACGACGCCCCAAGCCCTTCTGCCAAAAATGTCATTTTCATGCATTTGTTTGGCGGTCCCAGTCAGTTAGAAACATTCGACATGAAGCCGGATGCTCCAAGTGACATCCGTGGTCCTTTCAAGCCCATTCCCTGTTCAACGGACGGACTGCTCGTTTGCGAACACCTGCCAAATATCGCTCAGATCACTGACAAAATCACGGTTGTTAAAACCATGACACATGACTTTAACGACCATAGCGGAGCCGGTCACTATGTCCAAACAGGCCACCGTTGGCACGTTCCCATTGGGGGCGGTTTTAATGTGACCCCACAGGATTGGCCTGCCATCGGGAGTGTCGCCAAGTATTTCGATCAACGTCGTGGTCTTATCAATGAAGCCCCGACTTACGCGGTATTACCAAATGCTTTAGGCAGCCTACAACAAAAAGGGGATATCGCCAGGCCGGGTGAAACCGCAGGCTGGCTGGGCGGCGCTTATGCGCCAGTTGTAACCGGGGTCAATAAAAATTCGGAAAACGATAACCCCTTCTGGCGAACCTGCACGGACGAAGAACTCCAGTTCAGCATAAAGGGACTTAGTCCGCAGGCCGGCATGACCATTGGGCGTTTTAACTCCCGGGCTCAACTACTCAACCGAATTAATGAACACCAGCAGACACTGCGGGAACTGGATCGCACCCGGGTATTTGATAAATACCGTGCCAGAGCATTAGAACTTGTCTTATCCGACAAAGCTCGAGAGGCTTTCGATGTTACGAAAGAAGATCCAAAGACGCGAGATACTTATGGCCGACATCTCTACGGGCAGTCCGCTTTAGTGGCTCGCCGTCTCATTGAAGCCGGAACGCGTTTTGTCACCGTACAGTACGACTGCGTCGACGGATATAGCTGGGATTCACACCGCAACAGCGACGATGTCAAAAAACATCTACTCCCCACCTTTGACCAGGCATTTGCGGCTCTTGTCAATGACCTCGATGACCGAGGAATGCTAGACGATACACTTATTGTCGTCATGGGTGAAATGGGCCGGACTCCCAAAGCCAACAGTAGTTGGGGACGTAATCACTGGAGCACACTTTTTCCTGCCGTTTTAGCCGGAGGGGGTATCAAACGTGGATTTATCTACGGGGAAACCGACAAGCATGCTGCCTATGCTACTGCCCACCCCGTCAGCCCGGAAGATATGGCGGCGACCATCTTTATGGCACTCGGAATCAACCCGAGTTGGCAAATCCAAGATGCTATCGGTCGGCCCCACCAACTCACCTCTGGCAAACCTGTGCTCGATTTGTTTATATAATTCAGTTAGCCATTACCCCTTTATTCCTAACTGAGCCCTGAACATGCCCTCTAGATTTTTCGCGGTCATTACTTTCGTTTTAACTTTGCTATTAGGCTCTACAGCCAACTGCAGTGAGGAACTTCCAAACATTATCCTCTTGATGGGGGACGACCACGGATGGGATGAAACCGGCTATAACGGCCATCCGCATTTATTCACTCCGATATTAGATGAAATGGCCGCTAACGGTCTACGATTGGATCGCTTTTATGCAGCACATTCTTCCTGCAGCCCAACCCGTGGAAGTGTATTAACCGGCAGGCACCCTAACCGTTATGGCACTTTCACTCCAGGCCGCTCATTCCGGCCGGAGGAAATCACCATTGCCAGGCTATTGAAAGAAAAGGGCTATCTCTGTGGTCACTTTGGCAAATGGCACCTGGGGCCCGTCAAGAAGTCCTCCCCGACGAACCCAGGAAATGCCGGTTTTGACGAATGGTTATCTCACGACAATTTCTTTGAATTAAACCCCACCCTCTCTCGAAACGGTGGTGATCCACAGATGATTGCTGGGGAAGGTTCCGAAATCATCGTTGCGGCAGCAACAAAATTTATCGCTAAAGCAAAACGGCAGCGAAAACCCTTTTTCGTCGTTCTCTGGTACGGCTCACCTCACGAACCATATAGTGGTCTGAAACACGACCTAAAACTCTATGCTGATCTTCCAGCCAAATATAATGCACAAACCTTCCGTCTGACATCCAATCAAACCGGGAGGCCAACGACCAGGCCACTGGGTGATATTCTGCAGGAGCGTTACGCAGAAATCACTGCGATGGATCGTTCCATCGGTACGCTAAGAAACTACCTTACGAAAAAGAAAGTGCGTGATAACACCATCCTTTGGTACTGCGGTGATAACGGAACCCCGGGTGACGGAATCGTAACCTCCCCACTTCGAGGGAGAAAAGGACAAATCTATGACGGAGGACTTCGCGTACCCGGCGTGATTGAGTGGCCGGCCAGGATTCAAACGCCAATCGTCTCTCCGTTTCATTCCGTCACCAGCGATATCTTACCGACACTTTGTGAGATAGCAGGCATTCCCATTCCTACCGTGACTCTCGACGGAATCTCTTTGACAGGTCTCATAGACAATCCCCTCAAACAGCGGCCCACCCCAATATGCTTCTGGCAATTCAATCACCGTGCTGACCTGCAACGAGAACCGTGGATTGAAAACGATCTGCAAATCGGTACGACGCCATTGGTCAAAATGATGGGTGATATCTACACCCGAAATTTCGTCAATTTCAAACACGCCAAGATCGTGCCTTCTGATTACACCGGAAACCGCGCCATATTATCCTCTCATTACAAATTGGTAATTCGCGGCACCGGCACAGACCAAACCATCGAATTGTTCGATATACGTCAGGACTCGGCAGAGGAGCATGACATTGCAGAGAAGTATCCTGAGGTCGTATCAAACCTGCGGACAACAATGAAACAATGGCAGGACTCTGTGCTCAACAGTCTCACCGGCGCTGATTACAAATAAACCTTAGCACCAAAAGGATTTCATAATCGATGATTAAGTGCGGTGTCATTGGCTTAGGACGCTTTGGGCGTTTACATGCTTTAACCCTTTTAACGCTAGAAAACGTTCATTTGACTGCCGTTGTAGCCCGACGTCAGGAAAGTGTCGAAAAGTTGCTGGAAGAGATCCCGTCCACGACAGGCTATACCAATCTAGACACGGCAATCGAGCAGTCCGGGGCCACGGCCTGGATTGTTGCGTGCACTACCAGTCAGCACGTTTCAGTAGCTCAAAAACTTCTGGAAGCCGGACACCATGTGCTTTTGGAAAAGCCAATCGCTAATGACCTGAAAGAGGCAGAACGTTTAGCCCCATTGGTTAAAGGGGATTCGTCTAACCTCATGCTCGGGCATATCCTTCTATTTAACAGCGAGTTCAAGGCACTCCGTCAGGAAGCTTCAGGAAGACCCGAGTTAACGCACATGGATGCCGTACGCCACCGTCCTGCATCGATTGTTCATGACTTTGAAGGCGAAAACCCACTCCACGCGGCAATGGTGCATGACCTGTATTGTGCTCAGGCATTAACCAATGCTGAGGAACCACGTAGCTTTAGTTGTCAGTACCACTTAACAACTAACGGACAAATCGATCTGGCAAACGCTCAGCTAATCTGGCCATCAGGTTTTCTCGCCCGTTTTAGCGCCAGCTACATGACGCCCGCTGGAATGCCTCCTCGTGGGTTTGATCGCATGGAACTCTTCGGCGAAGGATGGGCCGCTCGCCTATCGCCTAATCCACGTCCCATCCAGATCTGGAATGACGAGCAGGCTCAGTGGCCTTTAGCCTTGGAGATTACAGCGGATGAAACTGGTGCTACTGGGATGATGATCGAGGAACAACGTTGTTTCCTTCGTGTGATCACCGGAGAACAGATGGTTCCGATAGGAGCGAGATACCAGGATGGCCTGCAATTACAACGTTGGATGAACGAACTAGACCGCATCGCGATCAGGTAAATCGTCACTTCCTTTTGCAACAGGCAATCGGTAGATTACGAAAATTCCAACAACAGCCAATGCCCCCACAAGCCAACGCAGCCAGACAATCTCCGGTCCAAAGTACATCGTCAGACTTATCGAGATGATGACAACAAAGACTGCCTTCATTTTAACGTGAGAGCGGACACCACCATATTCTTCCCAATCCGTTAGGATCGGGCCGAACATCTTCGATCGCCTCAGGCGTGAATTTAAATTCGGGGATGTCCTTAGTAGTAAAAAGCTGGTTAGCAACAAGAAAGGAGTTGCCGGCAACCCGGGTAATAAAGCCCCCAAAAAAGCCAGTCCAAAGCAGATCGCAGCAGCCGTCATCATGACGACCTTCCTGAAACCTACAACAACTTTAGGGGATGACAAAAAACTATGACTCCAGAGAATTTCTCATTGAGTAGCGACGTTACGAATAAGCGTAATAACCAAGTTCTTAATGTATAATAAATGAGAGTTTAAAAAAGAAAACCCACGCCCCATTACGACAGCCGCCGGTCAACAAATGCCCTACTCGATCAAATCTATCCTGACATTGACCCTTGTACTTCTGCACTCGGTTGCGAAATGCCAGGAGGAAGACAGGGCTGGACTTGATTTCTTCGAAGCCAAGATTCGTCCGATGCTCGTTAAGCACTGCTACGAATGCCACAGTGCCGAAGCCGTTGCGAAAAACAACTTAAAAGGAGCCTTGCTACTAGACACACGAGCGGGTTCCGCCAAGGGTGGTGAAAGTGGACCTGCTGTTGTACCGGGAAAACCTGCCGAAAGCCTTTTGCTCTCTGCTTTGAATCATGACGGATTTGAAATGCCACCTGCTGGAAAACTGCCAGCTGAAATCATTGGACATTTCGAACACTGGATCACCATTGGTGCGCCGGACCCTCGGGAAGGAGCAGCCATTGCCACTGCGGAAGTCGATATTGAAGCCGGCCGTAAACACTGGGCCTTTCAACGACTACAAACGTCGCAACCACCAGATGTCCAGGATATGGGCTGGATACGCAATGACATCGACCGCTATGTACGCGCCCGTCAGGACGAAAAAGGGATCACCCCCAACACAATTGCTTCTTACAGAACGTTGATTCGACGCGCCTACTTTGACCTCATAGGCCTGCCGCCCTCACCGGATGCTGTCGCGGCGTTTATTAAGGCGGCAGAAGACGATTTTGAGGGAGCCTATTCCAAGCTACTCGATCAATTGATGGCCGACGAACACTTTGGAGAACGTTGGGGGAGACACTGGCTCGACATTGTACGCTTCGCCGAAAGCAACGGATACGCATTTGATAAGGATCGCCCCAATGCCTGGCATTACCGCGACTGGGTTATCCGGGCTATTAATCAGGACCTGCCATATGACCAATTTCTAGACGCACAGCTTGCGGGTGACATCAAAACAAAAACCGATTTCACGACAACAGACGAATACCTCACTGCAAGAACAAGTTTCGCCGCCACAGGTTTCCTTGTGGCCGGGCCCTTTACATCCCAGCAAACACAAAAAGAACGCGAAAGAAGTCGCTATGAACAGCTCGATGATATTGTGAGTACACTCGGCACGTCTGTCCTTGGATTGACCGTCGGCTGTGCGCGGTGCCATAGTCACAAATTCGATCCTCTTCCGAAACACGATTATTATCGATTCGTAGCGAACTTTGCCGAAGTTGGTAGTGCCGACGTACAGTTAAACTCCAAACCGGAAGAATTTCTGGCCAACATGAAAGTCTATGATGATGCGCTCCGTCCCCTCACCGCCGCGCTCAATCAGTATACGACTGACATCTTGCCGGACAATTTCAAGCAGTGGGTTTCTGTAGCCGTACCGACCCCCGAAACAGCACCTCTTTCGCAAGCCGCCTGGCATTATGCTGGTGCCTTCCCGGCAAACAGTCCTCAAGAGGCTCTGGATACCGCTTTTGCCCCTGAACAAGGTATTGATCTCCAGGCATCGTATAAGGATGGATCCATCACATGGCAAGAGAAGCCAGACTGGAAAGAAGGGGAATCGGGTTTGATAGAACATTCTCCAAATTCAGCCCATTATGTGTTCCGCAAAGTAATTTCCCCTATCGACCAAACCGCGACTTTTACCGTGACGTCTGCCAACAACATTTCCGTGTGGGTTAATCAGGTAGAAGTATTGAAAGCGAAAGAATCTGCCGGCACTGTCATCGGACAATATAAACTGAGCGTGCCAATCAAGAAGGGCGACAATGAAATCCTGATTAAGCTAACGGGACAGACAAAGCAGGTTGGTTTCCGCGTAACGCTCGTTACGCTAGCCAACAATTCCGTGGCCTCTCTCCGAAGTTGGCATCATGTGGGTCCGTTCAAAGCCGCAAATCATAATGAAGCGTTTGGGACGGTTTATCCACCTGAGAATACCATCGACCTAAGCCTCACCTACGAGGGTGGCCTGAAGTGGAAAGAGCATGCCGACTGGGAAGACGGGACAGCACATAACGAGCTGTTAAGTGGTGAGAACAGTGCTAATTTTCTTTACCGAGTCATCGATTCCTCCAGACCTCAGCCTGTCCATTTATCACTAGGCAGTGACGACGGGATTCAGGTCTGGGTGAATGGACGTAAAGTTTTAAATAAAAACGTTGCTCGCACGGACGCTAAAGCAGATCAGGAAAAGCTAACGATCCAACTGGCTGAAGGCCGAAATGCAATCCTTATGAAGATCACCAATGGTGGTGGCAAGACTGGGTTCTATTTCAAAGCAACCCACGGAAAAGAACCGGAGGATGTTCGCAACATTTTAGCCCTTGCACCTGACAAACGAAATGAGGGACAAAAGAAACGACTGCTTGACTGGTATAAGGGGTACGATCTGGGTTACCTTAACCTGGAACAACCTGTCAAATTCCACGAACTTTCTAAACCCTCCCCTGCTAATGTTCCAGTCTTTGCCGCCAGACACAAAGGGAGCACTTATCAATTCGGTGAAGACACTTACAAGGTCTATCACTTGCGCCGCGGCAATTCCGATAACAAAGAGAGTCTCGCTGCCCCTGGTTTCCTTCAAGTCCTTACGGATGCTGAAAAGGATGAAACTTTTTGGACCACTGCCGGGAACACCCTGAATGAGCCCTTGAGAGGTCGTGAAACACTTGCCCATTGGCTAACGGATGAAACGTTGGGGGCTGGGCACTTGTCAGCTCGAGTTTTGGTAAACCGACTCTGGTATCACCACTTCGGCCGAGGCATCGTTGCAACGCCAAGTGACTTCGGAACTCGTGGAGAATCCCCCAGTCATCCACTACTTCTTGACTACCTGGCTGAGCAGTTAATCAAGAACGAGTGGCGTTTGAAACCGATTCACAAACTAATTATGTCCAGCGCAACCTACATGCAAGGCAATGCAAAATCCGACGCCGGAGTTCAGCAAGACCCTGAAAACCTACTACTATGGCGGCGATCTGCAAGACGATTAGAAGCTGAGATCATTCGTGATACGATCCTTTTAATGAGTGGGAATATCGATCTCACTCACTACGGCAAGGGAACACTCAATGAACGAAGCAACCGCCGCAGCATTTACTTCACGGTAAAACGTGGTCAACTCATCCCATTACTAAAGCTTTTCGATGCTCCGGATGCCATGCAGGGAATTGCGACTCGGGAACAAAGCACAGTGGCCCCTCAGGCTCTGGCATTACTAAACTCCCCACTCATTCGAGAGTATGCAACTCAATTTGCAGCACGAGTGCGTGCAACAAACGAAACCCCCATCGAACAGGTCATTACATCAACTTACGAGTTAGCCTTGTCCCGATCTGCCACGGCCGACGAAATACAAACCATGAATCAGTTCATCCAGTCCCAGACCGAAAAACGAGGTGGAGACGCCCATGCTGAACAACTGGCTGTCCGTGACTTCTGTCATCTCGTACTTTGTATGAATGAATTTATTTATATCGACTAGCATTGGAAAACCATGAATCACAATCACCCTCTCGCTCCAAGCAATACGCGTCGACAATTCTTGATGAAGGCCGGAATGGGCTTTGGCAGTCTGGCGATTACCGACCTACTCCATCAAGAAGGGGTCATTCATGCTGCAGAGAACAACAACCCACTGGCAGAACGCTCGTCACATTACAAACCAAAGGCGAAAGCGATCATCTGGTTATTCCAAACCGGCAGTCCCAGTCAGGTCGACACTTTTGACTACAAGCCGGAACTTGGGAAACGCGATGGCCAGGCACTCGCAGGGGCTGATCCAAAAACAGGATTCTTTACGACCAGCGGCAAATGCCTGAAATCTCCTTTCCGATTCAAGCAACATGGTGCGTCAGGAGCTTGGATATCTGAGATTTTCCCAAACCTCGCCAAACATGCCGATGACATCGCTTTTGTCTATTCCTGTCATTCTCAATCAAACAACCATACGCCGGCCATGCTGGAACTTAACGGCGGGATGATACGCCAGGGCTTTCCAAGCATGGGGTCATGGATGAGTTATGGTCTGGGAAGCTCCAACTCTAATCTACCCTCGTATGTCGTCATGCACGGGACGAAACCCCGCGGCGGAGACCCTATTTGGTCTTCCGGGTTTTTACCCTCTGTCTATCAGGCAACTTCACTGGATCCACGAGCTGCCAAGCCCATTGACAATCTGGAACAACTCAAAGAGTTGGAGGGGGTGCCTCAGCGTTCCCTTTTGGACACACTCAACAACGCGAACCGCCAACACGCCGATCAACGACCATTCGACCGTGACCTGAACGCTCGCTTGGAATCCTTCGAACTTGCTTACCGTATGCAAAGTGCAGCACCAGAAGCTTTCGATATCTCTCAGGAACCCGAGTATATCCATGAAATGTACGGGCTTAACCGGACTGAATCCAAGGACTACGGCCGGCAATGCCTGCTGGCCCGGAGAATGATTGAGCGAGGTGTTCGTTTTGTTCAGGTTTTTGCCTCCATCCCGAAAACACCGGGAGGAGGAGTGAGTGATGTACCCTGGGATGGTCACAGTGACATCCGACAAAACCACGGAACCTGTGCATCGACAGTCGATCAACCCACCGCCGCACTTCTTACGGACCTCAAACAACGAGGCCTGCTGGAAGATACTATTGTTATCTATGGCGGGGAATTTGGTCGCACGTCTGATTCACAGGGTAGCGCCGGACGCGACCACAACCCGAATGCCTTTACGACTTGGTTTGCCGGCGGCGGATTCAAGGGCGGGGCGCAATACGGAGCAACTGACGAATTTGGTTACAAATCGGTTGAACGGCGTGTTACTGCCCATGACATTCAGGCAACCGTTTTACACCAGATGGGTCTCAACCACGAAAAGCTGACGTATCGCTTTAATGGCCGAGATTTCCGGTTGACCGATGTTGCGGGCGAAGTTCTTCACGACATACTCTCCTAAACAACATTCGTCGTTGCACCCCGGCGATGAATTGAGCCCGACTTTATCAACGAGGTAACATAGAGCTATGAAAAATCAACTCCTCTTCGTTGCTCTACTGGTATATTGTCTCCATGCTTCCGCGTTGGCTGCCAATGCTGCTCCTAATGGCAATCGCTATACCTACCTGACCGATCGCAACCCCTATTACGTGGAACAGGAATTTGCTCGTCTTATTACTCCGCAATGGATCGGCGAAGCGGATGTTGACGCCGTTGTCATTCTTTCCATCGACGATATGCGAGATCCGAACACCTACGAGAATTATTTACGCCCAATCCTCGATCGTCTACATGAAATAGAGGGGCGGGCACCGGTAAGTATCTTTACCAACACCGTAAATCCCGAAGATCCCCAACTACAATCCTGGATCAAGGAAGGACTAAGCCTTGAAGTCCATACTATCGACCATCCATGCCCCTGTTTGAATGGTGCTGATTTTGCTCGTGCTAAAAGCACCTATGATCGATGCGTCGATCTAATGGCTACCATCCCCAACAGTAAAGCCGTTGCGTTCCGCATGCCATGCTGCGACTCGCTCAACACCCCCAGCCCAAGGTTCTGGTACGAAATATTTGCCAAAACAACGGAAGCCGGGAACCATTTGGCTATCGACTCATCCGTGTTCAACGTCTTCACTTCTAACGATCCTGAATTGCCAACCGAAATTACCACACGGAAGGACGGCGAAGCGCGTTTCCCTTACTATATTCCTTTCGACTCATTTGTTAACACTATTGAAAACTACCCTTATCCCTTCATACAGGCTGGCGTGTGTTGGCAATTTCCGTGCGTCGTTCCCAGCGATTGGGAAGCTCAAAACGTACAACGCTCAAATAACCCTGATACCGTACGGGACATGAAATATGCGTTGGATGCGACGGTTATTAAAAAAGGGATCTACCCACTTGTGTTTCATCCACACGGTTGGATCCGCAACGATCAAATTATTGAATTAATCAATCATGCTCATTCAAAATACGGCAAACGCGTTAAGTTCATGACATTCAAAGACTGCCTCGAGCGTATTAATAAGAACTTACTCAAAGGCAGTTCTTTGCGTGCGGACAACGGCAGTGACAATGGCGTCCGTCTCCTCGATCTTAATAGTGACGGATATCTGGATGTCCTGATTGGAGATGGGCAGAGACAACTAACTCGAGTCTATGCTCCTGAACAAAACACCTGGAAAGAAACACCTTTCCCTGCCCGACTTACAAACTCCCATGCTCAATTTTTCTCTACTCATGAAGGCCGCCAAACTGGCCTTTGGATCAACGAGGACAGCACCACAGGTGTCTGGATAAACCTGAATGGAAACTGGATACCGACAAAAGATCGTATCGAAGGTTATTCCTCCCAATGGAAGACCGGAATCAAAGGGATTGACCAGGGCCTGCGATTCCGCGACGTCGATGGCGATGGAAATTCAGAACTTTTTACTAACGACGGTCAGGTTTTTGTATGGCAGAACAATTCATGGAAGGAACTGCCATACAGTCTTCCCGAAGCCATGCAGTTTGTCACCAATAAAGGAACGGACAACGGATTCCGTTTTGCCGATGTGAATCAGGATGGTTTCGACGATATCCTGCAATCCAATAGCCGGGGCTATGAACTTCATCTCTTTGACTCTCCAGAAACAGGCTGGGCGATTCAGGCCTTGAAGGGCCAACGCCCGGAGGACACCGAACTCCCGGTTATTGCATTGGGGGGGACTAACAACGGCTCATGGTTTAGTCGCGGACACCTTTGGGTCCAAAATGAATTTACTCAGAACCTGCCAGCGTTAGTCGACCGTCGTAGTTTCGAGCAGTTACTGGAGAATGTTCCACCGCCTCCCAAGTCCGCCGAGGCCTCCTTAAATAGCATCCAAACTATTACCGGACTCAAGGTCGAATTGGTTGCAGCAGAACCACTAGTCATGGATCCGGTAGCCTTTGACTGGGGAGCCGATGGACGTTTATGGGTGGTGGAGATGGCTGATTACCCTTTAGGGCTGGATGACAATGGAAAACACGGTGGCCGCATAAAGTACCTTGAAGACACAAATCATGACGGCCAATACGACAAAGCCACAGTATTCGTCGATAACCTGGGATTTCCTTCCGACGTCATGACATGGAAAAACGGTATTTTAGTGACAGCCGCTCCAAACATTTGGTATTTCGAAGATACGGACCAAGATGGCAAGGCCGATGTCAAATCGATTTTGTTCGAAGGTTTTGCAGAAGGCAACCAACAACACCGTGTCAACGGACTCCGATGGGGACTCGACAACTGGATTTATCTGGCTAACGGTGACAGCGATGGCGTCGTACACTCAATCAAAACAGGGGAAAGAATCAACATCGCCGGACGAGATCTGAAGCTTCGCCCTGATACCGGCGAGATGATCGCTTTGGCAGGAGAAACGCAACATGGACGCAATCGGGATGACTGGGGGAATTGGTGGGGGGCCAACAATTCAAACCCTATGTTTCAGTTCGTTATGACGGACCATTACCATGCTCGCAACCCGCATGTGGCGCCGCCAGGCAGTCGTCATGCTGTTGCAACAATACAAAACTCCCCCCTCTTTCCAGTTAGTCGAATCATGAGCCACTGGGAAGGCTATCGCCCGCCTGCTCCGGGCCAACCAAGTCGCTTTACATCAGCCTGTAGTACAACGATGTACCGTGATACTCTGTTAGGCGCCAATGTCAATCGTTCGATGCTAGTCAGTGAGCCTGTACACAATCTTATCCACCGACGCCACATCCGCATGAATGGCCTGCTCATGCATTCAAGTAAACCTGAGGCTGAAGATAACACGGAGTTTCTCCGCAGTACAGACAGTTGGTTCCGCCCCACAACCATTCGGACTGGCCCCGACGGTGCCCTTTACTTCGCTGACATTTATCGGCTCGTGATAGAGCATCCTGAATGGATCGATGATCAAACAGAAAAAGAACTCGACTTACGTGAAGGGTCGGACAAAGGTCGAATCTATCGAATCGTTCCCGAGGACACGCCACTGCGTCCCTACAATTTCCCCGCCCGTACAGATCAACCACAATTCGTCAAAGACCTAAGCCATCCAAATGGATGGGTTAGAGATCATGCTCACATGCAACTGGTCTGGAATCAAGGTGATCACACAATTGATAATCAACTGACCGCCACTGCCCTCAAAAACCGTTCCCCTCTGGCTCGCCTGCACGCCCTCAGCGTCCTCTCAGGTCGTGATTCACTAGATGTCCAAACCGTCGTAGAAGCACTGAAAGACGAACATGCTGAAGTTCGCCGACTGGCAATTCGGCTTTCCGAGGGACTGGCGGACACGGCTAAAGCCCCAGTGATTTCGGAGGTTCTACTGCGTCTTGGAAAAACTGAACAAGCACCACAGGTTCTTTTACAACTGGCCTATTCGCTAGGTGAATTCAAAACCGCCGAAGTCCCGTTATCGCTGGCAACGATCCTGCAGAGACAACCCGACAATCGCTACATTGTTGGTGCGGCATTAAGTTCTACTTCAACAAGATCAACGGAGGTTCTTCGGCATTATCAAATACTGACGGGGAACACTCCTAACACAACCATCCTCTCGGGATTATTAGCAACGTCTTTGGCTGCAAACGAACAGAATGCAATCAGCAGGCTTGCCCAACAACTTCTTACATCGGAAACCGGCCCTCCCCAAATCTGGCAATTCGCTGCTCTGAACAGGGTCCAACAATTATTAGAGCAGCAAGACACCAACCTTCAAGAGACGCTTGGCAAGCCAGCGGAAAAAGAAATTCTACAACAGTTTTCATCACAAGCCCGGGTACTGGCGACTAACGATGACCAGCCGATCGAAGGCAGAAGAGCGGCTTTTGAATTTCTGCTTGCAACCAGTGCGAATATTGACATACCGATTTTACGAGCACTACTAACACCCCAGACGCCCACCGACCTTCAGACTGTCGCTATTGCTTTTATCAATAGACATGCCTCTGGAGAGATCACCCAATCACTCCTTGAAGATTGGACATCCATTGACCCCCTGATTAGTGACCAACTAATTACTGTCCTGATCAGGGACACCGAGTCGACAAGAGTATTACTAGAGGCTGTTAAAGCCAAAACACTCAAACCTGACAGCTTCAATGCCACGCATCGACAAACCCTGTTAGCACATCCGGTTGAAGAAATACGTAGTGAGGCACTCATCTTTTTCGGCATGACCACAGATAATCAGCGACAGGACTTAATTAAGCGGTATTTAACCGTGACGCTCCAAGAAGGGGGAGATGTAACCCGCGGAGAGGAGCTTTTTACTAAAAACTGCAGTGCTTGTCACCGCCTCAACAACAAGGGAGCAGCCGTAGGCCCTAACTTGCACGGGTTGAAGAATAAATCTTCAGAATTCCTTACGACGCACATCCTCGACCCCAACAAAGCCGTCGAAGATAAATTCAGGAATTACTCTATATTAACAATACGCGGCAAGATCATCACAGGCTTAGTAACTGAACAAACGGCTATCAGCCTCACCGTCACCGCAGCCAAAGGGGAGGCCACAACGATCTTACGAAAGGACATTGAGGAAGATGGCTTAAAAAGAACAGGCCAATCAATGATGCCTGTCGGACTTGAGAAATTCCTGAGTCCCGAAGGAATGACCGATGTGATTTCATTCATTCAGGCAAATCAAACACCACCAAAGTCATTTGCCGGTAATATGCCAATCAAAGTTAAACTACAGAATGGGCAGTATTCCTTGCCCGCCAGCCAAGCGGCGATCTATGGAGACACCATTGTTTTCGAAGGTAAATACGGCAACATCGGATTCTGGGGAAGCGAGAATGACCGGGCGGTATGGACCATCGACATCCAAAAAGCGGGGGAATATAACGTCATTCTTGATTGGGCTGCTCCGCAAAACACTGCGGGAAACCATTTTGAATTAACCTCGGGAAAGAGTGGATTCGTCGGCACGGTCACCGCCACTGAATCCTGGGACGATTACCAACAAAAGAAAATCGGCTCCATCACCCTCCCAACCGGAACAATTCAACTCACGTTTACTTCGAGCGGACCCATCAACGGATTCCTACTAGATCTCCGAACGCTTTCCCTGGTCCCTTCAAAGTAACTTTTATAATTAAAGATGATCGGTATACTCCGTTCCCGTTGGCTGAGCCAGCAAACTGTCGACCGTTTCTACTAATGCCTCCAAAATACCGGCAAAAAGCATCCTACCTTTTTCGGCCGACGCCAAATCCGGTCGGCCCGTGCACCCTTCAGCGGTTCGCTGCCGTAAATCACGACTGATATAGACGCCCCCCAGATTATCCGTGATCAACTCACCAGCGTCCTTTACCAACTCCAGCTTCACTAGTTCTGGTCGTAGGTGCATCAGCATTGACGTTTCAAATTCACAGGCATGTCCAACAAATTTATGAGCCCCATCCAGAGATTGCTTTATGAGTTCATCAGCCACATCCCAGTAACACGCAGCGGTCAGTAAACGATCAACATATTCGTTTTGAATTCGCCGCAGAGCGACACGCATCGGATCAATATTGCCACCATGGCCATTCAACAGGAGGATCCTACGGAAACCATCATTTAAAACACTACGTGCCATGCCCATTAACGTCTCGATGTAAACTTCCAGTGAGGAATCCAGTGTGGCTCCGATTCTAAGGTGATGTGCACTCGCCCCAAGCCACTGCGTTGGTGCCAACAGAACCTTGTCGGGCATGGATTGCTCTAGAGCCTCTGCGAGACCGGTGCAAAGAAAATTGTCCGTGCCGGTAGGCATATGAGGCCCATGTTGCTCGACAGCAGCAATTGGCAATACAACGAGAACTTTTTCACGATCAATGTCATTAATTTCAAAGGCGGTCATTTCCTGAAACTTCATCTTCAACCTCACAGTCTGCAGTGTTCATGATTTGTTGATAGGTAAATTCAGTCGGTTGTGCGGGCAAACATCGTGACACAATGATCCCCAGAATAATCGAAGAACTAAATCCAATCGGCCAGTACCAAACAGAAAACCAATCCTGAGTGTACATCAATACCAAAGTCACCACCGTAGCGAGGATGGCACTAATTAGGACCCCGGTTCCATTGGAGCGTTTGTCAAATAATGCCAGTAGGAAGACAGCCAATAAAGGACCACCGAAGGCCGCAGTCAATTTTTTTCCAATATCAAACACATCTCCCATGCCACCCACCATACAGGCCAAACTCACAGCCAGGGCCCCCACCAACACCAATGTGACTCGAATAAACACCAAATCATCTCTGTCCGTCTGCGGCTTTAGCTGAGGAAACAAACGGTCGCGGAAATCCACGACAATCGCCGTCGTCACGGAGTGAATCCCTGAATCAATACTAGACATGATGGCAGCCATTAATGCAGCAAGGAACAGACCAGCAAGTCCCGGGGGGAAATGCACACGTACGAATTCCGGCATCGCACGATCAGCCGCTTTAGGTTCGACCGCAACGACTTGTTCTATGCTTGGAGACGACAATGCTTCTATCTTTTCAACAGCCTCCGGGCCCTCCACCAGCCTGGCTAATTCAACCGGGTTAGCTCCAAAATAGGTATAGAGCCCCACCCCTATTGCCAGCAGACCAGGTATAACTATCCACATGCCGGCAAGATTAAGCCAGACTCCTCGTTTCACGTTCTCTTCACTGCTACCGGCTAGATAACGCTGTACTGCAACCTGATCCACGCCGAATGCTGAAACGGATTCCAATAGCACACCAATCAGGATTGCCCAACTTCCATACTTCAGCGTCATCGACAACTCAAAGTCCACAACCGTCCCGGAGCGGCTATCGAAATAATTCGATACAATTTCGCCGACATTGGCATTCGACTTACTGATGATCAAAATCAGAGTCGCCAGAATCGTCAGTGCAAAAATGAAGAATTGGATGACGTCGGTCCACATGACCGCTCGCAATCCACCCAGCATGGTATAGCCAATCGAGACCACTCCGAGGCCAATAATAACCACGGTTTCGTCAATCCCTGAAACTTGTTTAACCACTACGGAAGCGGCATACGTTGCTGACGCCATCCAGCCAATTCGCAGTAAGATAAAGAGCCCGGATGCTACGGACCGAACGTTAACATCATATCGTTTTTCAAGATACTCATAGGCTGTTTCTATCTTGAGCCTGGAGTAAACAGGAATGAATACTTTTATTACAATCGGCGTCATCATCGTAAAGGCAAGCAAGGACAAGCCGATCTTAAGACTATCTCCCAATGCCGCCGACGGATAAAAGACGAAACTATTGGAGGAAAAGAGCGTTGCCATCACGCTCAGACCGACCGTAAGAAAACCCATCGACCCGCCAGCAATAAAGAATTCGTCCCGGTCCTGACCGCGGCCGAAATAAACTCCCAGCGAGATAATAAAGATCAAATAGAAAACGACAGTGATGATATCCAGCGTATGCATTTGCTCAATATAACCAATGCGGATGCCGGATGTGCATTCTTAGTCGAGGGGAACGCAGACTAACTTCATGGCTTTACAAAGTCGTTTCTTGCATTCCGCAATACGCCCACATTTGCGGCACTCGTGAGTCGCATTCAAAGAAGACATGAACGACGCTTTTTTAGAGCGCTTCTTGAACTTTTTCGACTTACAGTAAGATTTTGTCATCACCCACTCTGTCAAAGATGGAAAAAACCCTCGCATGCTTATTGCAACTGAGTCTCATTATCTTGCCATGGATGCCGTCGATAGTCAAGTATTGGTCTGGCCGCTCTGCTTTTACCGGGCAAAACCGATCCCTGATTCAGAGAGATCGTCCAAATACACGACCACAGGAGTCAGAAATCACAAAACAAATTCAGCGGAACTAGGAAACAAAGATTAAAATCGGTGAACTCGACCCGACTAATGCACAACCCCCAAAAACCGACTATGTATGGCTCCGCAAAATCCTTCCTCTGCTTTTCTTTTATCCTGTTAATGGGACAAGGTGTCTTTTCAGAAGAAGCGATCATTACACAGGAAGTCGAAATCGATTTCGGGGAAGACAGAGGGCAGTCCTTTGGCAACCTTTTTGAATTCGTGAATGCTGAAGGTACCGTGGTTGGTGGCGCTGGGTTTGTAGACGTCTATAACACGCGCTTTCGTAATGACCGTTACAAAGTTCAGTTTTACATTAAGTCGCCTCACCCGGTGAGACCCATCATTACGCGGCACCCGATACCAAAACGCCACACGGGTCTCTTTATCTTTGACTTCGGCAAAGTCATCTACGGTTGGGCCGGCGACCAAAATACCTATGCTTGGGATATTTCTAAACAGGAGTGGGAGCCATCAACCTGGCACTCTCCCGAAGCCAATCCTAGTGGATACGGTGGAATGAAACTGCGGGATGGCCATCTCATATTCAGCAGACAGGGCATCTATTACAACAACACTTTAGCCATTGCCATGCCAAAGAACGGCCGCTCGTACAACTACTACTATGCCGAAGGCCACGCCTTCTTTTTCCATGTCGTAGAGACCGACAATCGCTACACTACCCGCATCTATGCCGTCAAGTGGAGTCCCGGCGACCCACCCGTTGAAAACCTGTCCGAAGCAATATCAACGATATGCCGTTACCCTCGCACAACTCCATTTTCCTGGGGACAACATAAGGGGCGGGTCATCACCGTTGGCAACTATGGCGGTATCTACACATATGTGGGTGGCCAGTGGGTTGAAGAACTCAAGGCATCTGATCAACACAGTTATCAAGTCTATTCGCACATGCACTACAACGGCAAAAGTTATATGGCTCAATACCCAACTGGCAATCTGTTTACCTACGACAAGGGGCCGCCGACTCACATCAAGGACTGGCCTCCTAAACTCCCACAAGTGTCCGGCAGTGCACGCGAAGCAATGGCAATGGGGATTTACGGTGGAGACATGTATGTCGGCGTCTGGCCCTGGGCAGAACTCTGGAAAATGGATGCCCAACAGCAGAACTGGCAATACATTACCCGAGGCTTTACTCATCCGGCACTAACAAACAAACAAGTTCACCCATACGAAACAGAGGCAGGCAAACAAGGTTTAGTGCTGAACCACTGGGGTCAGCGAATTACCTCACTTGTCCCCCTCGGTAGCGATCTTTACATGGGCACTTCTTCCAAAGGGATAGACAACTGGACAAAAGACCGCGATTTCCTACCTCAACATCAGGCTGATGAGTATGGCTCCATGCTTAAGCTCACATTACCGGGAACCGTTACAGTCCCTGTCAATTGGAGTACAAATTCTATTAGCTTACATTTCTGTATTTTCCCGGACCACATTGAAATCCGGGATAAACATGCCACATTGGGATCCGCTAAAATAGAACCCATGACGTACAAATCCCTGCTTCGCGCCTCTGTTCGAAAAGGGACCGGAGTATTTGGGCCAACCGAGTTGAAGTCAGTACGCCTAACCAATTAACTACGATTATTCTTAAACAATGTCTCGCTTAATATGCAATTCGATCTACTGCACAGTGGTGTTTTTAACGACCACTGTCATGGCGGTTGATTCACCCGGAATGCGGACAGTTTCCTCCCTCACCAAACAATACTGTACTGAGTGCCACAGCCCAGGTAATGAAGCTGAAATACTTGATCTGACCTCAGTTGCATTGGAGTTGGACGATCCGGCAATCTTTAGCCAGTGGGAAGCAATTTTTGATAAAGTCACGTCTATGCAAATGCCTCCCGACCAGGATGCCATGCCGACAGCCGCACGTCACAACTTTACAACGCTCCTGGGCAGGATCCTACATCGACGTGATCAGCAACAGATTGAGAAATATGGAAGAGGCACGATTCGCCGGCTAACCCGTAGTGAATTCCAACAAAACCTTCGTGACCTTCTCCATATTCCCCATCTGGATATTCAGGACTACCTACCCGAAGATAGAGAATCCCATCACACGAACCGTATCACCACAACTCTCGACATCTCTCGTGTACAGTTGGCAGCTTATCTTGAGGCGAGTGATACCGCCCTGCGTCAGGCTATTGCATCAGGGACTAAGCCTCGGCCCTCTGTTAAACGAAGGTTTGCGGGAATCAATATGTTTTCGGGAGGAAGTACGTTCGGTGGCCCGGAAGCAATGTTTTATGCAAAAAACAACAAACGGCTACCTCTTGGCAATAACGAATTACAGGAACTCCGCAACCAAAAACCGCTTGACACCAGCATCGAACTGGCAATTTTCCGGTCGGCTACCTGGCCCTACTATGGGTACCCAAATGGCTTTCGAGCTACGCAAGAAGGGTTCTATCGGATACGTTTTTCAGCACGGGCCGTATTGCAAAAACAGGACTTTGCCCTAGAACCCGCCACCCAGCCCATTCCCATGACGTTTCGAGCACGGAAAGTCTCAGGTCCTGACGTCACCGGTGACGTTCGCGCCACCGGGGGGATCATGGACATTCCAGCAACCCCCACCGTTTTTGAAACCACCATCTACCTTAAAAAGACTGAAACGTTCGAATACAGCCTATTAGGCCTGCCGCAACCTCGCGCAATCAATCCCCCTGACGCCCCACTCTACTACGATTTCCCGCCCATGCCCGCCGAGGGTCATCCCGGAATTGCCTATCAATGGTTGGAAATCGAAGGCCCGCTGGACTCCGAACGATGGCCTCCTGATTCACACCAGGTTCTTTTCAGTGATCTCCCCATTAAACCTTCCGAATCGGGCTCTTTGATCGAGTTGGTTTCAGAGGATTTAGAATCCGATGCGCGTTACCTGTTATCACGTTTCATCGAACAAGCCCAACGCCAGCCCCTGACGGATGCTGAGTTCCGACCTTTCCTGGATTTAATAAACAGTGAACTCAAAGCAGGGCAACCGTTAGCTGAGGCCTTGCTAACTGGCTACAGCGCATTTCTCAGCTCCAGCCATTTTATTTATGTGATTGACCCCACATCACTGTCCAAGCCATCAGGTTTGAGCTATCAGTCAGCCCTTGCCCAACAACTATCTCACTTCCTAAACAATTCCCGCCCTCCCCCGTCCCTTCAGAGCCTCGCGTTAAAAAAGACGTTACTGAAACCAGGGAACCTTCGAACGGAAACTGAAAAGTTAATCACCGCGCCCTCTTTTGATCAATTCCTCGAGCCATTCACCTTCCATTGGCTAGACCTCAAATCCGTCTGGCGAGACGAGCCTGACATCCGACTTTACCCCGAATACCGACTCAACGATTATCTTATTGATTCGATGCAGCAAGAGGCTTATGAAACCTTCAAGCTAATGGTTAAAGAAAACCTCCCTATTACCACATTAGTGGATGCGGATTTTGTACTGGTCAACGACATCCTTTCGCTTCACTACAATCTCCCCATCCAATACGGCTCGCAATTAAAACGCGTCGAGGTACCAATTGACAGCCCATACGGCGGTTTGTTAACCACGGGAGCAATCATGAAAGTGACCGCCAACGGTACAGCCAGTTCGCCCATCGTACGAGGCGCCTGGGTAATGGACCGGTTACTTGGCAGTCCGCCTCCACCTCCGCCCGCAAATATCCCTGCGGCCGAACCAGACATACGTGGGGCAACAACCCTTAAAGAACAATTACAAAAACATGCCTCAAATACCACCTGTGCGGCATGCCATGCAACCTTTGACCCGATCGGGTTCTCCCTTGAGAACTTTGATATTTACGGTAAATGGAGGGTCCGCTACCGCAGTCTTGACTCCGGCGAGGAAGTAACCGGGATCGACCGAGCCGGCCATGACTTCCGCTACTTCGAGGGACTAGTCGTTGACAGCACAGCAACCCTCCCAAGCGGAGACAGCCTTAGCGGTGTTCAGGATCTCAAACGCCATCTCAGCCAACAGCCAAGAAAACTGGCACGCTCACTTGCAACTCAACTGATCCTTTACGCCACGGGAACCCCAATTCGATTTTCCGAACGTGAGAACATGGAAGACATTCTCGATCAATGTGCAAACCGAGGATACTTGACCCGGGATATATTCCATGCGGTGATCCAAAGCCAAATATTTACGGGAGTAAAACGTGACTAACGATCATTTAATACCTCGGCGTTCTTTTCTTCAGTCGGCGGGAATCAGCATCGCACTACCTTGGATGGAAAGCACTTCGAAAGGTACTCCCCCCGACAAGACAAAACGGATGCTGCTCGTCTCCAACAACCTGGGCGTTCTTCCGCGGTACTTTTTTCCTAAAGATGAGGGCAAGCAGTATACCCCGTCCCTTTACCTCCGTGAGCTTGCAGAATTTCGCAACGATTTCACCGTTTTTAGCGGGCTCTCTCATCCCTATGTTGAAGGCGGGCATTCTACAGAGAACTGTTTTCTGACCGCTGCCAAACATCCGACCGGTAGCCGGTTCAGGAATACGATTTCCCTGGATCAATACGCCGCCGAGGCATTGGGCCGAAAAACGCGATTCTCTACTTTGAATCTTGGTGTCAACCTCAACAAAGCACTCCGCAGTCTTTCCTGGACGCGTGATGGGGTCCTGTTGCCGGCAATCGACAGCCCGGCTGCGCTCTTCAAGCTAATGTTCTTACAAGGATCCGCCAAAGACCAACAGGAGGTTATTCAGAATCTTAAACGACGCAAGAGCATTCTGGATGCGATCAACGATACGACAACTTCATTGAAAATACGTCTCTCAAAATACGATCGGCAACGTCTGGACCAGTATTTCACCTCCATTCGCGAACTGGAACAACGGCTGGAGACCTCCGGCCAGTGGGTCAATAAGCCCAAACCCACCATCAACACTCCGCCTCCCAAAGATATTACCGATCGCGCCCGCTTTATAGAAAAGCTTGACCAAATGCTGACCATGGCGCGACTTGCTCTGCAAACCGACTCAACCCGAATCGTTACTATCATGATTGATGCATTTGAAACGGGTGTTTTCAATTACGACGAGGACAGGAAATCCTTGTCCAACTACCACAATTTAAGCCACCACGGGCAACGGGACGACCACCTCAAACAACTCGAGATCACCGATCTTCGACAAATGCAATTATTACAACAACAAATGAAATTGATGAAATCGACGCAAATGACCGACGAGTCACTCCTTGACCAAACCATGCTGCTGTTTGGAAGCAACATGGGCAATGCCAACACCCACACAAACACCAATCTTCCTATTCTCCTAGCCGGCGGTGGTTTCAAACATGGTCAACACAGGGTCTTCGATCGCGAAAAGAACACCCCACTAAGCAATCTCTTTGTTTCCATGCTCCAGAACATGACCATAGAAACCAACCGTTTTGGTTCCAGCACAGGGGCTTTAGACGGTTTACAATTCTGACGCCTTTTTTCTCCCGAGGGCTATTTCTTAGGCTGCCATGTGTAGAAGTGGTGAACCGTTCTAGACCGAAATTCTTCGCCTGCTTTCAGGACGGTCGAAGGAAAATTCGGTTTATTAGGTGTGTCAGGAAAGTGTTGCGTTTCCAGGCATAATGCCTGATTGGTATTGTAGACTACGCCGTTTTTCCCCGGCGTCTCTTTCATGTGAATTGACGTGTAAAATTGAACGCCGGGCTGATCTGTACGCACCGACATACCTCGTCCCGAAGAGCCTTCCGACACTCGTGCTAACAGCATCGGTTTTTCCGGACGTTCCAAAGACAATACGTAGTTATGATCAAATCGTCCTTCAGCAACTTGCCGGGAAATCCTGGCGCCCTCACGGAAATCGAACGGCGTCCCTTCCACTGATTTAATCTCACCGGTTGGTACTCCATCCCCGTCGACCGGTAGATAATGTTCACAATACAGGCGAACAAAATGATTATGAACATCACCACTGTCATGACCTGCCAGATTGTAATAGGAGTGTTGCGTCAAATTGAGATGTGTGGTCTTGTCCGTTGTCGCCCAATAATCAATCGTCAAATCATTGTTATTATTGAGAAGATATTTCACCCGAACCGCCAACCGACCAGGATATCCTTCGTCCCCGTCTGGACTAATCAACGAAAAAACAACTCCCGTGCCATTCTCTTGCTTAATAATCTTAGCGTCCCATACTCTCGCATTAAAGCCAACTTCTCCGCCGTGCAGATGATGCCCACCCGAAAAGTTTTTCGCTAACTCGTACTTCTTACCTTCAAGCTCAAAGCTGGCATTTGAAATCCGATTGGCAAATCGCCCCACGATACAACCTGAGAAGATAGGATCACTCTCATATCCTGTGATATCGTCATATCCGAGGACGATATCGGCCAAATTCCCATCACGATCCGGTGTGAGAAGAGACGTCATCGTGGCACCAAAAGTAATCAACTTCACCGTGACATCATTCTCGTTTTTCAATGTATACTCGTGTACTTTTTCGCCGGCGGCGGTTTTACCAAAGGAACGTTTCGAAGCTTTTACATCGGCTGCCCCGAGTGGACTCACATCGATTGCCAAGAGGAACACAATCATCGCCAGTAAAGACTTTACGAGATTCAACTTCATTGGATTTCTTTCTTCAAATGCTAGTTTTAGTTGTTATCAACAGCCCTACCGGTTGCCTGCTTCAACACACGCTGCATGCGTTGAAGCTGAAACTCTGGACTCATCTTAATTCGATTTTCAAGCTCAGTGGGATCATTTTTCAAATCATACAATTCAAATTGTTCGTCACCCCAGTCAGCAAAACGCCACCTTTCGGTTCTCACCGATCTCCCTAATGTAGAAGGTCCGCGGGTCACGACCGTATAAGCTTGCTTTTTGACCATCGCGTCAGGATTCTGCAGCACCGGCTTAAGTGATACACCCTGTACATACGCGGGGATAGTAATATTACATAACTGGCACAGCGTAGGCACAAGATCCACCAATTCAACCAAACTTTGGGTCTGGCTCTCAGCTATGGTTATTCCAGGAGCGTGGATCACCATCGGAACTCTCGCACATTCTTCAAAAAGCGTGACCTTTCCCCAAAGAAAATGTTCTCCTAAGTGATAGCCATGATCTGAAATAAAAACAATGACGGTGTCTTCCCACAAGTTGCGTTCATCGATTGCTTTCCAGATTTCAGCAATCTGGGCATCCACAAAAGAAATACAAGCATGATAGGCCTGCATATATTTCCGTCGAAGCTCCCTATCCTCGACTCCAGCTTCAAAGCCAAATGCTTCATATCGATGCACCAATGCTTTGGCTGGAATATCCTCCCAATCCCCTACAGGTACTGTAGCCAAGGGAATGTCCTTGAGAGGGTGCCTATCGAAGTACTTTTGTGGAGCCCAAAAAGGAACGTGTGGTTTATGAATTCCACAAGCGATAAAAAACGGCTGTTCGCCATACTCTTCGTTACGTAACCAGTCACTTACCTGCCTTACGTTTTTACCGTCACGATGCTGAGCATCTGTCATTTGCGTGGGACCATAGCCGGGAGGAGTCTGACCTCCTGCTGTCACACGTAATTCCTTCAACCTGGCGCGCCAGGCTTTTTGGTTTTTGGGTAGATCAATACTTCCAAATGCCGACTCAAAGGCATCCTGGGCAGGCTTTAAGACGGGATTCCATTCATTTTGAAACATGTGATACTTATCCCATGCCGCTTCACCCTGATCCAGTTTGCCATGAAAAACCTTGCCTACGCCTCCCGTCCAGTACCCTGCCTCCTTGAACAGCTGAGGCAAGCTTTTCAATCCAGGATTTACGACGCGAATATCAGTTTTATTATCAAGCACACCGGTCGACTCCGGATAAACACCCGTTAAAAAAGAGGCCCTGGAGGGTCCGCATACTGGGTACTGACAATAAGCCCGATTAAATCGCATGCCTGCCTGAGCTAGCCGACTTAGCGCAGGAGTTGACACCTGGTCATAACCGGCAATCGAGAGATGACGATTTAAGTCGTCGCTGACGATAAGCAAGACATTCGGACCTTTCGCAATAAGATCACCTGCCATAAGTAACAGAGCGACCACTGGCAACCACACGCCTGTCTTTACCACCGCAACGATCCTAAAAACCAAATTATTTGAACGAATTAACTAAGAATGTCTGTCAGTACGTGGCCATGCACATCGGTTAATCTGAAGTCACGTCCCTGATAGCGGTAAGTCAATTTTGTGTGGTCGATTCCCATCAAATGCAGAATGGTGGCATTCAAGTCATGGATATGCATAGTGCCGGGAGTCCAATTATCTTTATTTGGCTGGGGCCTGACTGGATCCCCGTTCTCGTCAGCAATATTGTAACCATAATCATCGGTACGACCGTAGGTGATTCCGGGCTTAACACCACCGCCGGCCATCCAGGTTGTGAAACATCGAGGGTGATGGTCCCGCCCGTAATTCTCCCGAGTTAATCCGCCCTGACAGTAAGGAGTTCGACCAAACTCTCCACCCCATACAACCAGTGTTTCATCCAGCATCCCCTGTTGCTTCAGGTCGGTGATCAACCCGGCGGTTGCCTGATCAATATCCTTGGCCTGCGAACTATGCTCACCAGCCAAATTACCGTGAGCATCCCATCCCCGATGGAATATCTGAATGTTCCGAACCCCACGCTGCGCGAGTCGACGAGCGGTCAAACAGCTTGCCGCAAACGTACCTGGAGTGTTTACGTCCTCGCCGTACATTTTGAGTGTTCCTGCCGTCTCATCAGAAAAATCAACGAGCTCGGGCACAGACGCCTGCATACGAAAAGCCATTTCATGCTGTTTGATACGAGATAGAACTTCAGGGTCGCCGAACTGGTCTGCCTGCCGTTGATTGATAGCAGCGAGCGCATCTAGCTGGGCTCGCCGATCCTGACGGCTAATGCCGGTAGGGTTACTGAGAAACAATACAGGGTCACCCTGACTTCGCATCAAAATCCCCTGATGATCCGACGACAAAAACCCCGGGCCCCAAAGACGATTAAACAAACTTTGTTCAGGGAACTTCGTTCGAGCGTGCATTACAACGTAATGAGGCAAGTTTTCATTGGCCGTACCTAACCCGTAACTCAGCCAAGCCCCCAAGCTGGGGCGACCAGGCGTTTGGGCGCCGGTTTGAATATACGTAATCGCAGGGTCGTGATTAATGGCGTCAGTGAACGTACTGTGAACAACACACAGTTCTTTGGCGAGGGTCGCAGTATGTGGCAACAACTCACTCGTCCATAGTCCGGACGCGTTATTATCCTGCTTGGTGAACTTGTATCGACTGGGAGCCAACGGAAAACCGCTCTTTTGATTAGCCGTCATCCCTGTCACCCGCTGGCCGTCACGAATCTCGTCAGGTAATTGCTCTCCAAACTGTTCCATCAACTTGGGTTTGTAGTCCCATAAATCAATGTGACTTGGGCCACCGCTCATAAAGAGATAGATCACACTCTTTGCTTTAGGCTGGTGATGTGGCAAACCCTCCAGACCGCCTAACCCGGTACTCTTCGGTGCAGCGCGGAGTTCGTTTCCGATCAGGCCCGCCATAGCAGCCGTACCAAGCCCAAGCGCGGTTTTACCAAACAGGTGACGACGAGTCACCAGCAATTCACTTTCACGTAATGGATTAGGATTTATCATTCTCTATCGTTTCTTTGCCTAAATTTGACGACAGTTCGTCTTTCCAAGTTGCTTTAATAAAGGAGGATCGCCGGATCACTTGCCAGCACGGCAATCGTTGCCTGTGTCCAGGCAGCATGGGCAATCACATCAAGGCTCTCATTTTGTTCTGCCTCCCCGACATCTAAGAGAGAGTTGGCATCATCACTGGCGTCGACGAACCGTTGTTTCATAGCATCGACTAATCCAAGAACGGCGTTCTTCTCCTGTTCAGAGGCATCGCGGCTTGTCAGCAATCTAAATAGCAAGTCAATTCGAGCCTCATCAGAATCGGCCTGAGTTAACAATCTTTCAGCCAGAACACGCCCCATCTCGACTCGTTGCGTTTCGTTAAGCAAACCAAGCGACTGCAATGCCGTGTTGGTTCGCTGACGCTGCACACAACTTGACTCACGATCTGGAGCATCAAACAACGTCATCATCGGATGGGGGCTGGTACGCTTCCAGTAAACATAAAGACTGCGCCGATAAAGCAACTCCCCATTATCACGAACGTACTGCTTTGTGTTACTTCCAGGATGGGCAAGAGCTTTCCACATTCCATCAGGTTGATATGGCTTTACTCCTTCACCTCCCATATGGGGACTTAACAATCCGCTTGCCCACAAGCCAATATCTCTCAAAACTTCAGCATCCAATCGATAACTAGGGCCTCTGGCAAACAGTTTGTTTTCCGGATCGCTTACATTCTTCCGCCACGATGAACTCTGCTTAAACGTTTGGGAATGCACCATCAGACGCAACATACGCTTCAAGTCCCATCCATTTTCCCGGAAATCAACCGCCAGCCAATCCAGCAACTTCGGGTGCGTAGGATGTTCGCCCTGCACGCCAAAATCTTCCGGCGTCCGTACAAGCGGAACCCCATAAACCCGAGCCCACAAGCGATTGACGATCACTCGCGACACCACCGGATGTTCGTCTGCTGTAAGCCACGCCGCCAATCCCAATCTATTCCCGGGAGCTCCTTCAGGCAGGCCCCCCATAACGCTTAATACCCCTGGCTGTAATGGTTCTCCTTGAGGCTGACTGTATTCACCCCGATGCAACACCTTAGTTTCGCGAGGAGCATCAAGTTCTTTAGCAACCAACGTCGTGGTAAAGTTCTTCGCGGCCTCCTGAGCGTTCG
>MDSW01200421.1_pt1 | contig 32421 bp, 25 predicted proteins | sample 811171 | NCBI WGS metagenome assembly MDSW01 (sample SAMN05326641, study PRJNA326480) | marine metagenome | isolation source: seawater | place: Atlantic Ocean: North West | collected 2012 | reverse complement strand
TCACAACCGAAGGCACAGGTAATGACTGGTTAGAAGGTGGCGATGGTAATGATACTTTCGTTCTTTCTGATGACTTTGACTATGCTGATACTATCGCTGGTGGTGATGGTGCAGATTTAATGTCTCATACAGCAAATATTACAAGTGCAACTGTACTTGGCGGTATGTCAGGCGTTGAAACAATTAGACCTTTAGGTGCTGATGGTGCTGCAGTTACAATTACATTAGCTGCTCCTATTACTGATGTTACTACTTTTGATTTGTCAGATGACTCAAGTGGTAGATTGACTTTATCAGCAACTTATACTGGTGCGGTAACAGTTCTTCTATCAAAAGGCTTAAGAGCTTCAGACGGAACTGATACTGATGAGGGTACAAATACAGATAGTGTTGTGAATACTGCAGGTGTTGCGCTTACAGTTGAAGCAACAAATGCTGCTATTGACTCCGGTACAACATTAACTGGTGGTGCTGGTATTGATACACTAATTCTGTATGCAGATGATAGTGGTGCAACAGCTGACTTTACTGCTGTAACGAAATTTGAGACTATTACTGTTACAGATAATACATTAAGTGCTGGTGATGATGCTGCTCTAGATCTTAAAGCTTATGCAACCCCATTAACAGTTGATGCATCTTCTCTTGATGCTCTTGAAACTGTGAATATTGATGGTGATAGCATGACTGCTGCTGGTATTCTTACAGCAACAGGTGGTGGCGGTACTGATACCATTGATGGTGGTGCTGGTAATGATGTTATCAGTGGTGGTGGATCAGCTGATACTTTAGATGGTAACGGTGGTCTCGACAACATATCTGGTGGCGCTGGTAATGACTCAATTCTTGTTCATAATGAAGGTCAGTTTGTTACTGCCGCTGGTTATGAGACAGTTGATGGTGGTGCAGGTACTGATACATTAACATTTGATACTGCTGCAGTTGCTTTATCAGCTGCTGAGATTGCTAATATCTCAAATATTGAAGTATTATCTCTATTTACTGGATCATCAATCACAGTTAATGATGCATTCTTAACAGCTAACCCAGCTATTTCAATTAGATTAGCTGGTAATGGTACATTATCTGGTGGAACAGATTCTGCTGGTGGTGCCTTAACAACAGAAGCTATTAACTTTGTTTCTACAGCTGCTGGTAATGTTAATGTAACAGGTGGTTCTGCGGATGACTCATTTACATTCGATGCTACTGAAACATTAACTAATGAAGATACTTTAAATGGATTAACTGGTACGGATACAATTTATATCCAAAACAATGATGATCCTTTAAGTAATACAACTGGTGATTCTACAACAGTTACTTTTGATGGTGATGTGACTAACATTGAAAATATTGTGATCACTGATAATTCAGCTGATAACAACGCTGGTGATGTGAGTATTACAATTCATGCTGATTATGGAACATCTGCTACTGCAGGTACAGCATTAACAATTGATGCATCTCAACTTGACCAAAATACAGTTACATTAGCTAACTCAGAAGCACTAACTCTTGATAACAATGATAGCGCTTCAATCACTGTAACAGGTGGTGGCGGACATGATAACATTTCTGCTGGTGCTGGTACTTCACATGTTGATGGTGGTGCTGGTAACGATACTATTGCCGGTGAAGCTGGTAAAGATACTCTGTTAGGTGGAGATGGTGTTGACTCAATTACAGCTGGTGCTGGTGTTGACTCTGTTGATGGTGGTGCTGGTAACGATGTTATTGTTGTTGACGATCACAGTGATTTCCAAACTTCCGGTGGTGCTGAAACAGTTCATGGTGGTGCAGGTACTGATAAACTTGTATTCTCAGAAAGTGATACTGCTATTACTTTAACAGCTCCAGAGGTTGCTCAATTATATACTTTAGAAGAAATTGAGTTTGCAAACGGATCTGGTACAGCAACTATTACTTTAGGTAATGGAACATGGGATAATAATGGTACTGATGTATCATTAATAATTGACCATGCTGCTAATACTGGTGCAGGTACTACTGATGCTTCAGCAGTTTCTAATGGTGCGATTACAGTCATCGGATCTGATGATGCTGTGAATGATAATCATAAAGGTGGTGCATTAGGTGATGTATTTAGATATACAGGTAATACACTTAACGCTAGTGATACTATTGATGGTAATGGTGGCACAGATACAATTCAGGCTGATATTGCAACGGGTGCTACAACTATCACACTTGATTGGGATACTCATACTGATGTTGAAACTCTAGTTGCTTACAACCCATTAGGAACTTCAACAAACAATATGGTTGTTGTTATTAATGGTCACACTACTGCTTCATTAAACGCTGCATCATTTACTGTTGATGCTTCTGCAAGTTTATCAACAGGTACACTTGTATTCAATGATGCTGGTACAAATACTATTACAACTGCTTTTACTGTAACAGGTACAACAGCTGCCGATAATATTGAGGGTTCATTAGGTAATGATATCCTTTCTGGTGGTGGAACAACTACTGGTGACACATTAGAAGGTCACGGTGGTAATGACTCCATTACAGGTAACAGCGGTGCTGATAGTATTACAGGTGGTGCTGGTAACGATCTAGCTCTTATTGGTAATGCTGGTGCTGATACTATTAATGGTGGTACTGGTAATGATAGTATAGATGGTGGATCAGGTATTGATTTAATATATGGTGAAACTGGATCTGATACTATTACAGGTGGTGCTGGTAATGATAAGTTCTACTATGGTGCTAATAATGTATTAGATGGTGCTACTGGCGGTTATGCTTATGAATCAAAAGGTATCACAAGAGATACTATCACTGACTTTACTGCTGGTGGTGACGATCTTATGATCCTTATGACACTAGCTAATGGTGAGAGCTTTATTTCTAATGATTTAGGCGATGTTGCTAATGCCGGTGAAGCTAATGGTGTATTCACAGGTTCTGCTGGTGATATGATCTTTATTGATGATGTTAGCAGATTAGTGATCGACTCAGATGGTGATGGAAGTCTTGATGGTACTGATTTCCAAGTTAACCTAACTGGAAATACTGCTTTCTCTGATGCCGATATTAACTACACAATCGCTGGTTCTGCAGGTGCTAATACTATGTATGGTGGTGCTGGTTCTGATACAATTTCATCAGGCGGTGGTGCTGATAGTATTAAAGGTAATGCTGGTGCTGACTCACTAACTGGTGGTGATGGTGCTGCTAAACTCTTTGGTGGTGCTGGTAATGATACAATTGCCGGTGGTACTGGAGCTGACACACTTGTTGGTGGTATCTCAGTAGCGACAGGAACTGGATCTGGTAATGACTCTATTACTTCTGGTGGCGGTGCTGACAGTATCTACGGTGGCGATGGTAATGATACAATCACTGGCGGTGGGGGTGTTTCTAAAATCTATGGTGAAGCTGGAAACGACTCTATAACTGGTGGTGCAGGTGCTGAAGCTGTAATCGATGGTGGTACAGGTAATGATACTATCGATGGTGGTGATGGTGCTGATGCTTCAATCGTAGGTGGTACAGGTAATGATACTCACTTGAAACCTTCTGGTCTTGATACAATTATTGGTGGTGCTGGTAATGATATCTACTATGTAGATGATGCTATAGCTAACAGAATTAATATTCAGACTGCATTTACAGCAGGCGCAACTAATCCAGATAAGTTTGCTATAGATGCATCAGACTTTAATACTGAAAAAGCTAGTATTACTGGACACATTAATATAACTACAAGTTCAACACTTGACTTTGTATCAATTGAAGTTACAGGCATTAACGGAGACGTAGTTGATATATCAGGTGCTATTGATGGTGATACTCATATTGTTGAGCTTACTAGCCTTGATAATGATGCTAATGCTGATTTCTCAGCTACTGGTGCGACAGACGGTACATTGCTTCTAAAAGCGATGGGTTCATCTGGTGCGAACAATACAGCGACAGGTATTCAAGTTGATGATGGTGGTGCTGCGTTCTTCATCATTGCAGTTGATGCAACAGATGGTGATGCAATGCTTTACTGGGCTGACTCAGGTGATACTAATACAATTATTGCTGCTGCTGAAATTCTACCAGTTGCAATAATTGATAGTGTAACGATTGCTGATGGTGACTTTACTGTCGATAACTTCACAATTGTTGCTTAAGGTATAACAATATATTTAAAACGAGGGGAGCTTATGGCTCCCCTTTTTTTTATAGTAAGAAAATGATTAAGGGTAATCTTAGCAATATATATTTATTAAGTTGCAAGCTCTTTAGGTGTGAGTTTTAACCAACCAGTAATGATATATTTAGTATCTTCTGTTGTTTCTGCACAATGCATATGTGTCCAATCTGTTGGCCATATAATTGTTAGTCCTTTTTCAGGTTTTATTTTTTTATTGTAATAGACAAATTCTGTTCTACCACCTTCTTTAACATCGTTTAAATATGTCATCCATGCAAATTGTCGAAGTGCTGTCGCTGTTTCACTTCTTTCACAATGAACTTTGTGATAATGATCACCTTTTTCATATTTTTTAATCATATATTCATTACAATTAAGGTTATTAAACATTGTTTCTAAATGATTGTATTGACTTTTATAGTCATAAAAACATTCTTTAAGGAATTCTAGATATCTAGTTAAAATTTTAAATTCATTCTGATCCATGTTTAATGCAGTCATATCAAAATCAACGGATTTTACCCACTCCTCATTAACTCCGCTTTCTGTTACTCCTTTATGATGAGATTTATGGTTATTTTTATATAAGTTTAACAAGTCATCTATAATAGAATCATCTTTTAAATACCATGAGCCTATAAAATCAGGATTTTTGTTCTGTTCATTTGAATTTGTCATTTAAAATTTATAATATCCTTTTGCTTGTATTTCAAGTTCTGCACCTTCATCTAATTTACCTTGTTTTAACTTTAAATCACATAATCTTAATAATGTAATTTGATGATTAGGCTGAATTTGTAACACTTTATCAAAGTAATCCTCTGATTCTTCATATCTGGCTGTTTGTTTATAGATTAAACCTAAAAGTCCTAATGCAGCAATATCATCCGGATAATCTTTAATTATACTAAATGATAATGACTCTGCTGTTTTCCATTTTTTTTCTTCAATATATATGATAGCTAAATGCAGATGTATTTCACGCATTATTTTTTTATCAGGTTTATATTTTAGCGCTTTTTCAAGATAAGTTTTAGCGTTAGAAGTATCTAATAGTTTATAATATATATTGCCTAAAAGAAAATTTATCTGAGCGTTATTTGAGTTTAAATTATGTGCTTGTAAATATACTTCTTTAGCATCATTAAATAAACCTTTGCGAGAATATATAGCACCCAAATTAATCAAAATTTGTAAATTTACTGGATAATTTTCAATATTACTAGCGTAGGCTTGCTTTAACATATCTATAGCCCCATCATAATCTTCTTTAAGAAGAAATTGTTGCAATTTATTGTTGAGTTGATCGGCCATTACTTAATTAGGTTAACTCTCACTTCTTTTTTATCTATTGAATTGCGATTTGCTATTGGTTGATAATCAAAAGCTAATATCAATCTCCTTTCATTGGGCATAATTGGAATTGTGCTATGCCATAAAGATGATGGAAAAATCACTATGTCTCCCGAAGATACATCGATTATTTTAGAATTTTTTGTTTTTTGTTTTATATCAGCACAAAGTGAAAACTCAATACTACCTTCATTTTTCTTTCTTTCTGGTACATCTATGTAAACTACTCCACTGACCCAACCATTCTCATGAAAATGTCTATCAAGATATCCTTCATTTTCGGTATTTATGAACCATCCCACTAAAGTCCCATTATTTGGAAAATTTTCTATGAATATATTTGAGTTTTGATTAAATTCTTCTTTGTATAGCTCAATATGTTTATGGATAATTTCAATAAGTTCAGAAATAGTTTTATTATCTCTTTTTTGCGCAAATATATCACCTGTGCTTTGTTCACCATTAAAAAGGTAGGATTGTGATCTTGGAGTAAAAGTTTCTCCTTCATAAACTTTAATTAAGTTACTAGTCATTTTCTTATTGTCTGTCTCCGAGTCTTTAATTTTTTTATGATAAATAAAATCTAGTGGATTTTTACAGAAATTATTATAGTTATTCTCTTTCAGTTTCATTTCAGCTAAATGGGTAGCAAAAGCTGACATTGATCGTGATTCCATATCGTTTTCACTATATTCTTCAATTCTCGAAGCAATTTCTTTAAGATCATTATCTAGAAATAATGACCATATAATATCTTCATATCTTTGATCATCTGTTCTCTGTTCAAATGCTTTAACAGCTCCTTTATAATTATTAGATGCTCTTAAAAAATTCCCTTTTATTCTTAAAGCTGTATTAGAATAATCTGCTCCACCAAGTTTCTCTGCTTTTTCAATAGCGTTCTCTGCTATCTCTTTATTTAATTGATTTTTTACACATACATCAGCTAAGTAAAGATAAGGAAGTGGGTCATTATTAAATTTATCGATTGCAGTTTTTAATATATTCATTGCTTTCTCTATATCTCCTTTTTTTTGATGACATGCAGAAATATTTATATATATATTAATCTGGCTATCATCCAACTCGAGAGCTTTATTAAAAGAATCAAGAGCTAAATCAATATCATTGGTTAATAAACTGAGGTGACCTTTAGTTGAATATTGTTGAAAATTTGGTGCTATGCTAATTGCTTTATCTATTGTTTTAACTGCATCTTCAAAATTTTTAAGATTTATCTGAACATTGCTTAAATTATTTAATGCAGAAAGAAAGTTTTTATCTAATTTTAGGGCATCCTCTAGATGCTTAAGAGCTTTCTCATTTTCTTCCATGGTTAAGTAAACCGACCCTAGATTATTGTGGGCATTTACATTATCTGGCTGTATTTTTATTAATTCTTCTAAAAGAATAATAGCCTGATCATATTTTTCCAATCTTTGTTTTAATGCAGCAAGGTTTATTAGTATATAGGGGTGTATTCCTAGCTCTAGGGCTCTCTCATAATAATCTTCAGCCTTTTCTAGATTGTTAGATTTTAGATGAATATTGCCTAAATTATATAAAGATTCATTTGATTTATAATTATAAGACAATATATCTTCATAAACTTTTGCAGCTTTTTCATTTTCTCCTATCGCCTGATAAGATTGAGCTAAAGGTTTATCGATGCTTTCATCATTTGTTTCAAGCTCTCTAGCTTTTATAAGGTAAGTAATCGCATCTTTATAATCAGTTTTTCGAATTAGTATAAGAGCGATATTTTTGTAAGATGGATAAAAGTCAGGAAATTCTTTTATATTTTCTTTATAAAGCTTTATTGCTTTATCGTTATCCCCTTTGCGATCATAGCTAGCAGCAACAACATTTATTATTTTTTTATCTGATTTATTTTTTAAGAAATTAGAACCAAGTTTTATAACTTCATCAAATTCTTGCTTACTATATAAATCAACTAAATCTTTAGTAATATTTTTTTTATCATTATCTTTCATAATCTAGTAGTTCTTATAACACCAAAAGTTATACATTTCCGCAAAAAGTCTTGGATATTTATTATTTTCAAATTCATCCCAGAAATCCAAATTTATTGCGTTAGGGTCAGAGGGGAAGGTCTTGATATATTCATTTATGATATCTGGCCTTCTAATTTTAAAACCCATAAACTTTAAATTATTATTAAATAAAAGGTCTTTTAAGCTTTTTGCTGTAAATTGATGTTCTTGAATATGGAAAATAAGATCACGTACTTCATTCAATCCGTAATAATCAGTTGATCTTCTAATTTCAATCAAATCCTTTTCAGTGGAGTCCATAAAACTTTGTCGGAAATCTCTAATATAATCATCAGTTACTATATCTTTATGATTTATATGGTTTTCCTTAATATTAACTATATGTTCTCTTGCTTTTTTACTATATAAACCAATTTTCATAGGAGAATTCTTGTGTAGAACTTTTAATAGAGACCTTAAACCTGCTTCAGGATTTTCCATGTGGTGCAAAACACCGCCACAGATAATAAAATCATATTTTTGTCCAATCTTTTCAACTTCAAGTATATCCGCTTGTAGAAAATTTATATTAGTTACATCATATTCATCTGCCATCATACTAGCATATGCCAAGCTACTTTTACTTAGATCTATGGCTGTTACTTCAGAATTTAAAATGTTTTTTGATACAACAAGAGCATCTCTTCCTGTACCACAACCAGCAACTAAAATTTTTATTTTCTCTTTTTTGAGCATATCTTGGATTGGATTAATAAATGATTTATCAAGGACAGGTAATTCGTTCAATAAAACTTGTATAAAAGGAACGGGCTGATCATTAACACTTATAGCTTTCCAGCGCGGATAAGGATTATTTTCATATACATTTGATACTTTCTTAGAAATTGAGTTTTCTAGCTTACTGAGGGTTTTAATTTTCTTGAAATATTTATTTTCTTTTTTGAAATTATCTACAAAATTAGAGAACATAAAATCTATTTTTTTATGTTTATTTTTGTTTAATTCAATCCACTCACATATTTCTTCATTGTCTCTCAAAGGATAATAACAAGCATATAATGTCACTAAATTGATTAATGTATGAGAATCAGTATCTTTATTTGAAATTAAATTATTTATTTTTTCCAAAACGATTTCTAGTTTATCATTTTCATTTTGACTTCGGTACATAATAAAGTTTGAGTTATGTTCTAAGCAAGCAATAGCTTGTAGCAAGGTATACAATCGTTCAGAGAGTGATAAATTATCATTATTATTCAATAACCTAGTAAGAAAAACCTTTCTTAAATCATTAATAAATTTTTCAAATACAACATTATGTAATGGTATATTTTTAAGATGCGCTATTAAATGATCATAATACATATCCCTTTTTGTAGGCAATTCGTTGTCAAATACAGTGTCTGGATCGTTTTGTATGTTATCTAAAAATCTATTATTTAAGATAATCTGACTATTTACAATTTGCTGTCTACTATCAAGATTTTTATTTGTTATTAGAGAAATCATTACAGGTATAAGTTCATCTTTAACATCTTTAAATGACATAAGGCTTAAATAATCTGATATGGAGAATAATATTTTTTGATTATCTTTGTTATGATTAAAAACATTTATCAGAAAATCGAGTAATTCCTTAAGATTATTTGTAGCAATAAATACAGCAGCAATATTAGTTATAATATTGTAATAATTTGGGTTTTTTTCAAAACCCATTTTTAAGTACTTAATAGCTTCCGCGTACTCTCCTTTCTCTAAGTAAATATTCCCAAGATTATTATATGATTTGATAAAGCTTTCATTAAGATGTATGCTTTTCTGATATGCTTCAATCGCTTTATCATTTTCTTTAAGTAAACGATAACCATTCCCTATATTAAAATGTAAAAGAAAGTTTTTAGGTGCAATTGCTATGGCATTCTCTAAAATAGAAATTCCTTCTTTCATTTCACCTTTAGCTAAAAGAGCTGATCCAAGTGCATTTAAAATATTTGTATCATTCTTATTGTCTTTAAGAAGACTCCTGCTCGTTGAAATAACTCTTTGATAATTACCTTCTTGTAATAATTGTTGAAGCTCTTTGATATTTTCTTGAATATTTGTATTCATTGATTTATCTCTTAAGAAATTGATAACATGTAATTACATAAAATTAAATTAATTGAATAAATTATATTTTAAATTATTATCTCTTAATTCATATATAAGTCATTGAATATATTAGATTAAATTATATATATATTAAAAATATATTTATTTAATTAAATCTGGTAAAAATCTAAATATGTTCATAAATATTAAAGAAATAAAATATAGATGAGTAAAGTTTTTTTACATGTTGGCTGTGGACTTTTAAACAAAGAATTTACCACTGCAGTTTTTAAAACTGATGAGTGGTCGGAGGTTCGGTTTGATATAGATGAGACTGTAAAACCTGATTATATTGGCACGATGACTGATATGTCTGTTTTAGAGTCTAATTCTTTTGACGCCATTTATTCATCACATAATATTGAGCATCTTTTTTTTCATGAGGTTCCAATAGCTATGAAAGAGTTCCATCGTGTTTTAAAGGATGATGGATTTCTTTATTTAAGGTGTCCGGATCTGCAAACATTAGGTCAATACTTGGCTGATGATAAAGTTCATGAACCTTTATATACATCAGGTTTAGGCCCAATCGCCGCACTTGATATTTTATATGGTTTAAGATCTGATCTAAAAAAGGGTAAACATTTTATGGCACATAAAACTGGTTTTACCGCAAGATTATTATACAGTTTTTTCGCTGATGCAGGATTTAAATCACATGGAGTAGCTAGAAGAACAGAGGCTTATGAGCTTTACGGTTATGCTGTAAAGAACAAAGAAATATCAAATCAAGAAATAGCTGAGGAGTTAGAAAAGCATTCAGAAACAAATGTTCTGTAATTTTTTCTATTTAATAGAATTATTATGACTAAGGTTGATAGACAGAAATATCCTTTATTTGCCACTTATTATCAATCAGATGGCTATAGTATTTCAGGAAAAAAGTTAATGGGTCGACAGGCAGCTGGAAGATCTTACTTATCTGCTATTGCAAATTCAAATGTCGATACAATTCCTGTTATGGTTTCTTCTAGTAATTCAATAGAAATATTAAAGAAAGATTTGTCTGATATTTTACCAAACAATACAACAAAGGAAGCAGATATATTTTTTAGACATAAGCCGCAAAAACTTGAAAAATATGGAGGAGTTTTTGTTCCTGGTCCTGATATTAGCGATTTTGTAAGACAAAGGATGTATTATGGTCATGAAAAGTATTCTTTGTTAGGAATTACACATACAACAGCAAGTCAGCATGTTATGGATGGCTTTTCTTCACTTCTAACCCACCCAGTAATGCCTTGGGATGCTATTATATGCACTTCTAATTGTGTGCTTGATACTGTTACAAAAGTTATAAATTCCCAAAAAGATTATTTAAAAGATAAGTTAGGTGCAAAGAGTTTTTCACTACCACAGTTCCCTATAATCCCTTTGGGAGTTGATCCAATTTATTTTGAACTAAATGAAGAAAATAAATCTTCAGCAAGAAAAAATTTAAAAATTGGTCAAAATGATATAGCAATCGTATTTGTTGGTAGATTAAGTTTTCATGCAAAATCTCATCCATTTCCAATGTATTTAGCTCTCGAAAGGATCCAGAAAGATCTTCCAAACGATAAAAAAATACATCTAATTCAAACTGGATGGTTTGCAAATGACCACATAAAAAATGCATTTGAAAATGAAGCTAAAAAAATATGCCCTAATATTAATTTAATTTTTTTAGACGGAAGAAATCAAAATCTAAAGCTTCAATCTTTAGCTGCATCTGATATATTTGTATCTCTTTCAGATAATATTCAAGAAACTTTTGGATTAACACCTCTAGAAGGGATGGCATCGGGTTTACCCGTTGTTGCAACAGATTGGAATGGCTATAGGGATACAGTTAGAGATAATAAAGATGGATTTTTAGTCCCTACTTACACTTTACCAGAGGGCAATCTAGAGGGTACTGCTTATGATCATATGGCTGAGGCCATAAACTATGATTACTATATAGGTATTAATAGTCTTTACACGGCTGTTGATATTCAAAAATGTATTCATAGTATAAAAGAGCTTATTATTAACGATAACTTACGACTAAAAATGGGAAAAGAAGCAAGAAATCACGCTAAATCAACCTATTATTGGCCTGTAATACTCGAGAAATATAAAGAATTATTCATAGAGCTGGATAGCATTAGGGAAATTGAGTCAAAAGACTATAATAAATTAGAAAAGTTTATTTTACCTTCAAGCAATCTTGATCCTTCTTATATATTTGGAAAATATCCTACAGCTCAAATTTCTGAAAATGATGATTTTGTAATAAATAATTATCATGATGTTGAAATTAAAGATATTTATAATTTTGATAGTGTAAACTATGTAAAACATCTTTTACCTAATCTGGAAATAATTGAAGCTGTATATGATGCTATTAAGAGTAAGAAAACTATAGATGAAATAAATAAGAGTATTAATAATATTGAATTAGTTTTAAAATCTATAACATGGCTTATGAAGTTTGGGTTTATTAATTTAAGGTAGAAAATGGTAAAAAATAAAACCCAAATATTATTTATCCATCAAAACTTTCCAGGTCAATTTAAAATGCTTGCTCCAGAGTTAGCCTTAAATTCAAAATATGAAGTTCATGCAATGTATGCAGAGGATATCAAAACTAATATTCCTGATATTAACTATCACAAATATATTATTGATAAGGTGAACAAGGCGATTCATCCTTTAGCTCTTGAGTTTGAATCTAAAATGATTAGAGCAGAATCCGCTTATTTGAAGGCTGAGCAATTAAAAGAAGAAGGGTTAAATCCTAAATTAATTATTACGCATCCAGGCTGGGGTGAAAGCTTTTTATTAAGAGTTTTGTGGCCGAAGGCTAAATTTTTATCTTATCATGAGTTTTATTACTCTATTGAAGACTCCGATATTGACTTTGATGAAACTGATCCCTTTAGACCTAACGATCAGACACATACTAAAAAGAAACTTGTTGCAAGAAATGCTCCACTACTGACTCCTCTTGTTGAGAGTGATGCAGTTATAACGCCAACTGAATTTCAAAAATCAACAGCTCCAGAAATATTTCATGATAAAATTAGCGTAATTCATGATGGAGTTGATACTGATGCTATCAAATTTTATTCTGACTCATTTATTACTGTTAAAGGCGGGACAAATGATATTAAATTAACAAGAGACTCTAAAGTTGTTTCTTTTGTAAATAGAACACTTGAGCCTTATAGAGGTTATCACAAATTTATAAAAAGTATTCCTGCTATTCAAAAGGCGCACCCTGAAACATATTTTATATTAGTTGGTGACAAAGAGCCTGACAAAGTTAGTTATGGGGGAGGACCACCAAAAGGGCAATCGTATAAAGATCTTTTTTTAAAAGATGTTATTGATGACTTGGATATGTCAAAAATTATTTTCCCCGGAAAGATTGCTTACGAGCATCTTTTATCTCTATTCTGTATATCTTCGGCCCATGTTTATCTTACTTATCCATTTGTTTTATCCTGGTCTTTATTAGAGGCCATGGCTTGTGAGGCTTTAATAATAGGGTCATCAACAAAACCTGTTAAAGAAGTAATTCAAGATAAAAAAAATGGATTATTAGTTGATTTTTTTGATGTAGAGGGTATTTCAAAAAGTGTTATTGATGCTTTATCTAATCCAAAAAAATATGAGAAATTGAGAAAAAACGCTAGAAAAACTATTGTTGACAATTATGATCTTAAAAAAGTTTCTTTACCTAAGCAAATTAAATTAATTGAAAGCCTATTAAAATGATTAAAAAAGAAATTTTTAATGGGGTACTTCAAATTCAACCAGTTGCTTATGAAGATGAGCGTGGTTCATTTACAGAAATTTATAATAAAAAAGAATTTGAGAAATTGGGAATTAATAATAACTTTGTTCAAGATAATATATCTTTTTCTAAAAAAAGAGGAACACTCAGGGGGTTACATTTTCAATTAGACCCTTATGAACAGTCAAAACTTATTAAAGTTATTAAAGGAAATATACTTGATGTTTTTGTTGATATTAGGCCTGATTCTAATAGCTTTGGGGAATATTCATCAATAAAAATATCCGAAGACTCTGGTTGGATCTATATTCCTAAAGGTTTTGCGCATGGCTTTATAACTTTAGAGGATAATACTACTGTTATGTATAAAGTTGATGAATTTTACAGCACAGACCATGAATGTGGTATAATCTGGAATGATTCAGTACTTCAAATTGATTGGAAATTTACGGAAAATATTATTTTATCTGAAAAAGATAGAAAATTATCTAAATGGGATGAGTTATTTGCTCAGTAAAAGTTAAGGATGGCTGAAGATTGTTTTTTTGTAACGGGTGGTTGTGGTTTTATAGGCGGAGCTCTAATCAATAAGCTTCTCAAAGATACAAATGCCAAGGTAGTAAATATAGATAAACTTTCTTATGCATCAAATTATTTAATAAATGATTTACATAAAGACTCTAATTATCATTTTTTTCATGGGGATATTAATAATAGAGAACTGATTTCAAAAATTTTCAATGAATTCAAGCCCAAATATGTTCTACATCTAGCAGCCGAAAGTCATGTTGATAGGTCAATTGATGGACCAAAAGCTTTTATAGACTCAAATATTCTTGGAACATTTAACCTTCTTGACTTGTCCCTCCAATACTGGAATTCATTAGAAAATAAAATTAAAAAAAATTTTCGATTTCTTATGGTTTCAACCGATGAGGTTTATGGATCAGCTGAAAGAAGCATAAAATTTAATGAGGAAAGTCCTTATAACCCTAGCAGCCCTTATTCCGCTTCAAAAGCATCGTCTGATTTTTTAACTACTGCTTGGTACAAAACATATAAACTTCCAGTGATTATCACAAATACATCTAATAATTATGGACCTATGCAATTTCCTGAAAAATTAATACCTTTAACGATTTTAAAAATCTTAAATAAAGATATTATTCCAGTATTTGGTAAAGGTGACCAGATAAGAGATTGGATTTATGTAGATGATCATGTAGAAGGTCTCTTATTTGCTTTAAAGAATGGTAGTGTTGGAGAAAAATATAATATTGGAAGTAACTGTGAAAAAACAAATCTTGAAGTTGTAAAAAAGATCTGTGAAATTTTTAATAAGAATTATGGTGGCGAAGACTCAAATAATCTGATTGAATTTGTAGAGGATAGACCTGGACATGATTTCAGATATGCTATTGATAATGGAAAGATGTTAGATATGGGATGGTCTCCTCATTTTAGTTGGGATAAAGGCATTAAACTGACAATAGATTGGTATTTAAATAACAAAGAATGGATAAATACTATAAAAAATAATAATTATAAAGGCGAACGACTTGGTCTTCGAAATTAATTATGAGGGTTTTATTAACTGGTGCATCTGGGCAATTAGGGCAGGAAATTCAAAATAGTAAATTATTCAGTAAATATACTTTTACAAATACTACTTCTGAAGTATTAAACCTATCAAATTTTAAAGAAGTACAAAAATTTATTAATGATATAAATCCTAACATTATTATAAATACTGCTGCATATACTGATGTTGATAGGGCAGAAGAAGAACAAGACAAGGCATACCTAATTAATGCGTTGGCAATTGAAAATATTGCAAAAATAACAAAAGATACTGATACGAAAATCATTCACTTTTCGACTGATTATGTTTTTGGAAAAAATGAGTTGGGTCCGTTTCATGAAAATGATGTTACTGCGCCTATTAACCATTATGGTTTTACAAAGGCTGAAGGAGAAAAAAAGGCTCTAGATATTAATGATAATGTTTTTATTATCAGAGTGGCTTCATTGTATAGCCAATATGGAAATAATTTTGTTAAGAAAATGATAAATCTATTAGAGGGTGGTCAGATGATAAAAGTAATTAATGATCAGAAGATATCCTTAACAAATGCTGTTGATATTGTTAAAGCTCTCCCAAATATTATTGACTTTAGGTCAAAAAATAATTCAAACAAAAATAAAAACAAAATGATTCTTCACTTAACAAATCTTAATTACACAACTTGGTTTGATGTAGCAAAAAAAATTAGAGATTATATTGTTTCTAATAATTACTTTAATATCGAAAGTGAAGTAGAGCCTATATCTTCATTAGATTGGAAATCACAAGCATCTAGACCAGTAGATTCAAGATTATATATAGATGATGAATTTTTAGAAGGTATTGGTATTAGTATGCCGATGTGGCATGATAGCTTAGAGAAATTTATAGATAATCATTATTATGACAAAAGAAATTAGCGACTTAAAAGGTATAGTTTTAGCTGGTGGAGCAGGAACAAGATTACATCCCTTAACTAAAGTTACATCTAAACAATTATTGCCAATTTATAATAAACCAATGATCTATTTTCCATTATCAACATTAATTAATATAGGTATCAAAGAAATCTTATTAATTTCAACACCAATAGATCTTAAAAATTTTCAGGCTCTTTTAGGTGATGGTTCACAGTGGAATGTTAAAATATCCTATGAAGTCCAGGAAAAACCAAATGGAATTGCAGAGTCACTAGTGATAGCAGAAGACTATATAGATGATTGTGATTGTATTCTTATACTAGGTGATAACTTATTTTATGGGCCAAATATCAAAGATTTAATTGTTGATGCTTATAAAGCTAATATTGGAGCCACAATTTTTGGACATAAAGTACCTGACCCTGAAAGATATGGTGTTATTGAGTTTCAAGACAAAAAAGTAATATCTTTAGAGGAAAAACCTAATAATCCGAAATCTTCCTGGGTAGCCACAGGGTTATATATTTATGATAAGAGAGCCTCTCAATTTGCAAAAAAACTAAAACCATCAAAAAGAAATGAAATTGAGATAACAGATTTAAATAACACTTATTTAAAGGAAGATAAACTTAATGTTCAGTTTCTTGACTCAGATAATTACTGGCTAGACACTGGAACCTTTGACGCATTATTGGAAGCATCAAACTTTGTAAGAAATATTGAGAAAAAGACAGGAAACAAGATATCAGATTTAGACTAATCGATTTATTCTTGCAGTGCTCTTTGTGATAATTTTGTAATTGGATTTGTTATATAGCTGAGAACTGTCCTTTCTTGACCAATAATAGAAATATCCGAAAGCATTCCAGATTGAAGAACAATGTTATTTAGATTTTCAAATTGGCTTGAGTCAATTTCAATTACAGCAGGGTAAAATGTTATTTCCTGATTTGCATTTCCTTCCGTAACAGTACTTCGAGCTAATTTAGTAACTATGCCATCAAATTGACCATAAATTGCCATATCATATGACTGAAAAGCAATTCTAGCTTTTTGACCAACTTTTACATATGCAATATCTTTAGGAAGTATTGAAGCTTGTATTTTAAGTTTTTCATCATTAGGAACAATTTGCGCAAGAGTAAATCCTTGATCTACATTATTACCTATATTAGTTGCATTTACATCGCTAATAGTACCATCAATAGTTGCTTTAATTTGAGATAGATTTAACCTTTGTTCTGCTTGGTTTAATCTTTTTTTTGCGTCAATTAATTGCAATCTTTCATCTATCAAACGCATTTCAGCTTCAGAACCTTTTTTTACAAGTTCTTCAATGATTTTAACTTTATTATTCCTAGCTTCAACTTCCTGTTTTTGTATATCGTAATATTTTTTTGATTGTTTGTAGTCTACAAGAAATAAAATTTGATTTAACTCTACTTGATCTCCAAGTTGAACTTTAATTTCTTCAACTGGACCCACAATTGAACTTTGTACAAGATGAACCTTTGAGTCTGGAATTACCTCCCCTTGCGCCCTAACAACCTGATTAATTTCTGCAAATGCAGCCCAAATAAAGAATATTACTGAAAATAAAAATATACTCCAAAATAAAATATAAGTCTTTTTATGGTCCATCCAATTTTCAGGAAGAATATATAAAATGATATTTCCCCAATCTAAACTTCTAATCTTTTCAACAGGCGACTTTATGATATTCAATAAATAATTAATCATCATTATTTACCTTTATAATTTGTGAGGGGTGCCCAAAATTCTGTAATCTTCCATCAACAATTAAAGCAACTTTATCAACATTTAATAAATAGGATAATTTATGTGTTGAGATCAGTATTGTAGGATTATAATCAAGATTAAAAAGATTATTTATTATCATTTTCTCTGCATTACTATCCATTGAGCTTGTAGGTTCATCTAACACCATAATTTTTGGTTTTCTTAAAAGACACCTAGCTAATGCAATCGACTGCCTTTGGCCGCCTGAGAGGTTAACGCCATTATCATATATTTCATAGTTATAACCCCCTGGTAAAGAGCCTATAAATTTATGAGCATTAACTAAATCACATGCTTGAATTACATCATCTTCCTCAACACCAGGAAACCCAGCAACAATATTATCATAAATAGTTCCTGAAAAGAGCTGTGTTGTTTGTGGGACATACCCAATATTTTCTCTTAAAGCAGAAGAGGGAAGGTTTTTTATATCATATCCATCGATGTTTATAATTCCCTTCGTAGACTCATAATAACCAATGATAGTTCTTAACAATGTTGTTTTTCCACAACCAAGATTTCCTACAATTCCAACTTTTTCACCATCATTAATATCAAAAGATATATTTTTGATGATTTCTGAATCCTCAACTTGATAACCTAAATCACTTACTTTGATATCACCTGATCTTATTTTTATTGCTAAATTATCTTTTGTTGCTTCATCTTTCGATGTAGTTTGCATTAATTCATCAACTTTTTTAAAAGCTGCAAGAGCAGAATTTAATCTTGTTAATAATGTCCCTGCTTGAACAAGTGGAGACAAAATTCTACCAGATAAAATAACGCAGGCAATAAGTGCACCAGATGTTATATCAAGGGCACCTACAAGGACAACTCCATAACACACAATTCCAGTTTGGCTTATTTGAAGGCTTGTTTGTGCAAAAGTAACTGCAAAATTCATTATTGACCTTGCTGACATAGCGGTTTTACTTTGATCTTCGATAGTCTCATTCCATTTCGATTGTAATTTTTCTCCTCCAGCAACAGTTCTTACAGTTTCAACATTGTTAACTAATTCTACGAGAGTGTTCATTTTAGATGATTGTTTGACTAGATTTTCTTTACTGTATTTTTTCAATAAAGGTTGAGATATAGCTGCAACACCTAGTACAAGAGGAACGATTAGAATAGGAACAATCGCAAGTGGTCCAGCTATCATTGCAATTACACCAATAAATATAAACATAAATGGTAAATCTATAAAAGCCACCATACTAGCTGAGGTGAAAAAGTCTCTAACCCCTTCAAATTCTCTAACAGTGTGTATAATACCAGACTTCTTAGTTATGAAGGAATGATCATGATTTGATATTTTATTAAATAATCTGTCATTTACATTTTTCTCTAAAGTACTGCCTGCAATATCGACAAAATATGATCTTAGTAATTTTATAATAAAATCAAAAATTATAACAACTCCCATTCCCACTGTTAGCGCTATTAATGAAGAATAAGCAGAATTTGGCATTACTTTATCATAAACTGTCATTATATAAAAAACTGACATTAAACCCATGAAATTAATAAATATTGATGCAAGGAACATTTGTCCATAAACACCTCTGCTTTGATAAACTGAACTCCAAAACCAATGTTTAGAGAAATCTATTTTTGTTTTTTCAGTCATAATACGAGCCTAAAATGTGACACAAGTTTTTGATTTTGGTGCAAGTACCTTAAGTAGGCATCGATTAGGTTTTTTTCTGTATTGAGTAATTTTTGCAGTTGAATGAGTTCATCGAGAGAGCTTTCAACAAATAATTGAGCATTAAAACCCGTTAAATCAATTCTATCTAGTATTATTCCTCTTTGCTTAACAGTATCAGAAAAAGAACTTTTAAGCTGATTTCTTATGCTTACATAACTTTCAATTGCTGAAATCACTTCTTTTTCAGCAACTTCATCTTCTTTTTTGACTATTTCAATATTGTGTTCTGCAGCTTTAGAGGAAGCTTTAGCAGCTGAGATTTGTGCAGAAGCTCTACCAAAAGTGAAAATTGGTGTAGAAAAATATATTCCACCCCTGATATCATCTTCTCCTTGATCTTCATCAAGATCATATCGTGTATATCTTGTTGTCAAACCAATTTTGGGTCTATATTCACTTTTTGTAAGAGTAACCTCTTCTTTTTTGCTGTTAAACTCCTGTTCTGCAAGCTTGACCTCATAGGATAATTTATTTGATATTTGTCTCCAATTACTAATACCAAAACTTGGAAACATTCTTTTCGAAAATTCTTCCTCAAAGAAATACTCATATATTTCTTTATCTCTTTTTCTAATCGCCTTGATTTCTTGATACAAATTCTCGAATTCATTAAATTTTATTGAAAATATTGCTGATTCAATTGGATCCGATATACCTGCATTAACTCTATCTTTGACTTTTTCTTGATATGGTAATAGATCCTCTCTTATCTTATCAGCATAAGTTAACATATAATCACTTATTGAAGCTGATAGATATATATTGTTAGCTTGAATAATTAATGTTGAAATAATATTATTTTGAGAATAAATGGAACCTATTCTCTCTGCTTGAGCTAACCTGATAGACGCATTGATCTGACCACCTGTATATATTGGTTGATTTAGTTCTATTACCCCATCAAAACTATCATCTTTTCTTTTTCTTAGAGATATATTATCGCTTACATTTCTTTCAAGAACTTGATCATTTATTACTCTTCCTGAAAATTCTGGAAGTCTTTGTCTTTTAGCAAACCTTAATAGAGCATCTTTCTCATAAAGTGACGATCTTGTGTATTGATATTCGGGTTGGTTGATAATATGAATTCTAAGAAAATCAATGTAATTTGTTTCAGATATCGTATTTGATACAATATCAATATCTGAAAATGTTTTTATATACGATTCATTTTTTATTTCTTCATTTATTGTGTTCGCATTTGACGAAGCAAATGAATCAGCTGCCACAATAATAGCAACTATAGCTAGTATTTTATTAAAAGTTTTCAAAAAATCTTAAGAAAAATTTACTACTTCTTTTTCTTATCCCCAGTTTTTTTACTCTTTTCTTTAGTATCACCCTTACCATTAGAGGATGAAGGTGTTTCTCCAGCTAGTTTTTCATTAATACCTTTTGCAGATGCTGCTAAAGCCTCAATAACTTCTCCAACTTTATTAGCTGGTATTTCAATATTGCCAGTTTCAACTGCATTTCCTGAAGCATCAACACCTAGCCCTTGGATTCTTAATAATCCGTTAACAAAAGATACTTTTCCAATTCCTTCTAATAACATTTCTACCTCCTCTAGTTATTTATTAAACTTATATAGTTAGTTGTTTTTCTATTTCAAGAGATAGTACTTGATTCTCTTATTAAAATATTAATGATTTTCCTGTGTATGGTGGGCGTGGCTGGGTTTGAACCAGCGACCCCTACGATGTCACCGTAGTGCTCTTCCGCTGAGCTACACGCCCATATTTTTTATTCTTGTGTTAGAGTTCTTATAACATTAATTAGGTCTTTTGAAGTTTTATCTTCTTCTGGATTATTTTTTATTTTTTTTATTAGAGATGAAACTTCAATATCTTGATAGATGTGCCTGAGTGATTCAATTTTACTAAGAAAATCCTGATTTTTTGAGTTCTCCATTTTTTCTGAAAAGGTAATACCATCCTCAGGATAATGATAGCTTAATAAATATGACATTAAATTATATAATGATTCCATTTTCTCCCCAATGACCAAAACGCAGTCAAAGAATGAGCTTGCAAGAGTATGAAGAATTTTTTCATGATTTTCTAAATAGTGATAACAATGGGCAATATTTAAATAAACCTTAGGCGCTATATGATCTATCGTTAACAATTTTTCATTGTATTCTATTGATTTTTTATAGTCCTTTTTTATAAAATATATATACGCTAAGGCGCTCCAACCATTTGGAACTGCAGGCCATGTTAATGCAAATTTTTTTGCAAGTTTTTCTGCCTTATCTAGATCGTTTTTTTCTATGTTTGAAAGTATTAACTTATAATCAGAATCATAACCTGATTTCATTTCATCTCTTTTATTGTCTTCTTCATTTTTAATATTCATCTTTATGCCATATTACATAAGGTATTGATTTGTTTTTAATACTTTTATTGTTAACATAAGTTTAATTTTAATCAATTCACTAATTAAAGATAAAAAATTTGAATACAAAAACTAACATAAAATCTTCAACTATTTTTAAATCAACAAACCATAATTATCCTATAATTTTTAGTTCACCACATTCAGGTAGGTTTTATCCTAAATATTTTATCAATGATATTAATGTATCTTTATTTCAATTGAGATGTTTAGAAGATATGTATGTTGATAAAATTGTATATCCAATATCTAAAAAACTAAATATTTCTTTTATTACAGCAAATTTTTCAAGAGCTTTTTTAGATGTTAATAGAAATGAAAATGAAATAGATCCATCAATGTTTGAAGATAAACTCGTGAACGAAAATATTATAACAAAAAAAGTTAGTGCAGGTTTTGGCTTAATTCCTAAAAGAACCCTTAAAGGAAAAAAAATTTATAGAACTAAAATCAAAAATAATGAATTAGTTAATAGATTGAACGAAGTTTATTATCCTTGGCATAAGGATCTAAAAAAATTAATTAATCATGTATATAAGAAATTTAACTTTTGTTTATTATTGGACTTCCACTCTATGCCTTCAAATATTGAATATGGATCATTATCTAATAGATCAGAAATATGTATAAGTAATCTAGATGAGAAGAGTTGTTCAAGTGAAATTACTCTTAGCCTAGCTGATGAATTTAAATCATTGGGCTATAATGTAACAATCAACTATCCATTCAAAGGAGGGTATATTGTTGATAGTTACTCCGATAAGAAGGGCTTGATGACGCTTCAGTTAGAAATAAGGAGGGATATTTATATGGATGAAAATAAATTAGTTCTAAAAAACGACTTTAAAAAAATTAAAAGTGATTTTTATAGTGCAATATCGAATTTTTCAAATTTAGTTAAAGATAATTGTTTCAATGTGGCTGCAGAGTAAATTTATATAATATGAAAGATAATAATACCAAAAAGTCATTTAACTCAGATTTTTTCAAATTAGAATCTAGCCATTTTTTCCTTCTTGCACAATTGTATCCTGATGAGAGGGGAAAAAAAGCGGTTCAAGCTCTTACAGATTTAGCAAATATTGATGGGGTGAATCATCCTTTGTCGCATATATTTATGGCCGATGAATTAATATCTATGGGTAAAACGCTTGGTTTTTTGAGAGATGAGCATCTTATAAAAAATGCAAGAAAAATCTTTAAAGATAAATGGGAAAAAGCTCTAATTTGGAGAAGATATGTTTTGGCTTGGGCTGGTCATCATTGTTCAAATCTTGGCGATGGAGCATTTACTGAATTTGGTTGTTATGATGGTTTAGGTTCAATGTTTGTAAATGAATATAATGCCCTATCAAAAAAAGATATTCCTTTTTATTTGTATGACTGTTTTGAACCACCACCAAATTCTGCAAAATTTCCTAAACATTCTAAAGAGCTATATTTTGAAGTTAAAGAACTTTTTAAAACAAAAGATAATGTAAAAATTGTCAAAGGAATTCTTCCTGATAGTCTTGATCTTTGTCCAGAAAAAATTTCATGGGTACATATTGATTTAAATGATGTTCAAGCTGAGATCGCTGTTTTAGAAATTATATTTGATAAAATAATACCAGGGGGCATTATTATACTGGATGATTATGGATGGGTTGGTTATTGGGATCAATATGTAGCTGAAAAAAGTTTTTTCTTGGATAGAGGTTATGATGTGCTTGAAATACCAACAGGCCAAGGTATTTTAATTAAGAGATAAATTATCTAAAAAATTATCAACTGACTCCCAGAAGTTTGCTCTATGTTCATTTTTTTCCATTAATATTTCATGTTTAATGTTTTTTAAATTAATAATCTGACTATTCGGTAGTAATTTATTTATTTTTTTTGTCTTCTGAGAATCGACTACTTTATCCTCTATAGGGTTAAAAATTATTATTTTTGTTTTGATTTCTCCTAACCAACTTTTTTTTCTCGTTATATTATAGCTATCTTTAACAGCTTTTACCCATGCATTAGTAACTCCCCAAAGTCTTAATTTAGGGTTTTTCCTCACTAATTCTTGTGTTCTTTGATATCTGCGCTGATCAGAAGTTAAATCATTATCTTTAAAAGGTGTTTCTTTTCCCATACTAGGTTTTGAGCCAATGAAATACCTTTCTTCACTTGAAAAAAAATTGGTCAAAGTTACAACAGGAAACAAAAGATATTCAATTTTAAAGCCAAGCATCGGCGCAGAAAGTATTAAGCCCTTAAAATATTTTTGAAATTTTTTTTGTGCAATTAACAATATGTAGCCACCCATAGAATGACCAAAACCAAATAATGGTTTAGGAAAATTTTTATTTATAATTTCATTTAAAATGAAAGACAGATCAGAAATATGAATTGAAAAGTCTCTTATAAACTGTTTATTTATATTCTTAATCATTCTATCCGACATCCCTTGCCCTCTCCAGTCATAGCAAACTACATAAAACCCTCTATCTAAAATTTCTTGGATAGTTTCGTAATATTTTTCTATGAATTCATTATGACCCTGCTGAAGAAGAAATGTCCCTTTTATTTGGTCTTTTGGTAAATTTGGGCTCCAACACATTAATCGAATTTTTTTTCCATCTTCCATAGGGATAAAATATGACTCTAAGCCCTTTGGGGCTTTATAATGCTCTAATTCTATGTACGGAGCTTTTTGGAAATCTAACATAACATAAGCTTTGAATATTCTTCTTTTCTTTACTATCATAGCAAAAAATTAACGAGAAAAACAATGTCTTGGAAAAAAGAAGTTGAAGATATTCAAAAAAGAGAAAAATTATCTTTAAAACAAGGAGGCAAGGACTCAATAAGCGCTCAACATGCGAAAGGGAGAAAAACTCTTAGAGAGAGATTAGATATAATTCTTGATAAAGATTCTTTTCAAGAAATAGGAAAAATATCTGGTTCAGCATATTATGATGATAATGATGAACTTGAAGAATTTATACCAGCAAATTTCCTTTTAGGATTTGGAAAGATTAATAAAAGAAATATTATAATTGGAGGAGAAGATTTTACTTTGAAAGGAGGGTCTCCAAATTCAGCAGGGTTGAGAAAGAGTATTTATACTGAGGAATTAGCTCTTCAGTATAAACTTCCTTTGGTTAGACTTCATGAAGGAGGTGGAGGATCTGTTACTGGCGCGGGAGGAACAGCCAGTAAACCAAAAACACCAAACGGAGAACCTGTTTATTCTAATAATAGATTTCAAACGCTAGCTCGATGTTTGGGTGTGATACCTGTAGCAACTGCAGCCCTAGGTCCTGTTGCCGGTCTTCCAGCCGCTAGATTAGTTGCCTCTCATTTCTCTGTAATGACTAAAAACTCGCAAGTCTTAATTGCAGGACCTGCAGTGGTTAAAAGAGCTTTAGGAATTGATATATCAAAGGAGGAATTGGGTGGGCATGAGGTTCATCTAAAATCCGGTGTAGTAGATAATTTAGCCGATAATGAAGAGGACGCTCTTCAACAAATTAAATCTTTTTTATCTTATTTACCCGATAATTTTATGGATTTACCACCTGTTATAACTTCTAATGATAAAATTGATCGAAGAGAAGAATTATTATTATCAATAATACCACGTGATAGAAGGAAAGCCTACAATATGCGAAAGTTGATAAATTTGGTCATTGATAAGAACAGTTTTTTTGAAATGAGTAAAAAATATGGCTCAAGTTTAATTACTGGTCTTGCGCGATTAAATGGTAATTCAGTAGCTATAATTGCAAATGATTGTATGTTTTATGCAGGCGCCATGACCTCTCAAGCAGCTTTAAAACTAAGAAGGTTTGTCGACTTTGTTAATTCTTTTAATATTCCAGTAATAAGTTTTGTTGATGAACCAGGTTTTATGATAGGTCCGGATTCTGAAAAAGCAGGGACAATAAGGCATGGAACATCTGCAATTTCAGCGGTTATGCAATCTTCAGTTCCATGGGCAAGCATTATAGTTAGAAAAGTTTTTGGAGTTGCTGGAGCAGCTCATTTTTCGCCCGGAGGCTATGTTCTTTCTTGGCCAAGTGCAGAAACTGGAGCACTTCCTGTAGAAGGAGGTGTCGCGATCGCGTTTAAAAAACAAATTGATGAGTCTGATGACCCAGAGAAAAAGAGAAAAGAATTAGAGGAATTATTGGCTAAAAGATCTTCGCCATTTCCTAGATCTGAAAGCTTTTCAGTGCACGAATTGATTGACCCAAGAGAAACGAGACCAAAATTAATAACCTGGTTGGATTTTAATAATTCTAATCAGATTAAAAGATTAAAAAAGTTTAAAACAACTATGCTTCCCTAACTATAAGCGACCAAAATCATCTTCAAGACGCTCGATATCTTCCTCGTAAATTTCTTCACCAAGTTGTATCTCAATTAATGTTAAAATTTTTTTACCAATGTTTTCTAATCTATGAATATCGCCTTTTGGTATAAAAATGTTATCATTTTCTTCTAATTTAAATTTTGTATCTTCTAAATAAACCATACCTTCACCAGAAACAATTTGCCAATATTCAGATCTATGTTTATGTCTTTGAAGAGATTGCTTCTTTCCTGGGGTAATGTTAATTTCTTTAATCTGATAGCCACTTCCCCTTGCGATAATATGAAAATTTCCCCAAGGTCTAGTTTCAATTTCTGATAAGTGATTTTTTGTCAAACTTGAGCTGCTTTCTAATTTATGAATTCCGCCTATTTCAAATTTAAGGTCTATATTTAAATCTTTGCAAACTTTTGATTCTCTTATTTTATCTTCCTGACTTCGATCACCACCGTTGCAATAACAAATAGATTTTCCTTTATGAGATTTATAAAATTCTACTATTGCATTATTACTGCTATCATCATCATCATCATTTTGAATTATAACTTCTGATATACTTTCAAATTCTTCTAATATTTGGGCTCTTTGAGCCTCAACCATGAATGGTTTACCTTTTTTTCTTATTAACCATTTATCACTATTTAAAAGAACAATAACATTTTCTGCAATATCTTTTGTTTCTTTTATCATTGCAAGATGCCCAATATGGACAGGATCAAAACCTCCACTTATTAATCCGTAATCATATTTTTTTTTCATATTAATTTCTCTTAATTTATATTGATAAAAATTTATATGAAACTCCAATAATAATCCATTGTAATATTGACATATTTGATACTAAGATTTAGCTTCCGACTCAAAGGTGAACTATGAAAGTTAAAAATTCATTAAAGTCTCTTAGAGGTAGACATAGAGATAATCGGCTTATAAGAAGAAAAGGTCGTTTTTATGTTATTAATAAAACAAATAGACGTTTTAAAGCTAGACAAGGTTAATTAATCTGTTTTTACAACTCTAATTAAGTTTGTTGTTCCAAGTTTTTTTAACGGTAAACCTGCTGTAACTACTAATTTTTGACCTTTTTTTGTGAGCTTTTCCTTTTTTGTATATGCTTTGGTTATTTTAATCATCTCTTCAAGGTCATTTGCATCCTTTTGAACTATGCAATTAACTCCCCAAACTAAAGATAATTTTCTAGCTGTTTGCATTATTGGTGTTACTGTTAAAATCATCTGCTTTGGCCTAACCCTTGAAACCTTAATTCCTGTAGAACCAGACTCTGTGTAACATACAATCACAGGTGAGCTTAATTCTGTAGCCAATGAAGAAGCTGCTGTAGAAATAGCATCAGGCGTACTGTCAGGAGTTTCCTCAAGTTGAGCTGCCAGAATTGAATCATAATTAGGATTGTTTTCGACACTTAGAGCTATATTTTTCATCATATTTACAGATAATTCCGGGTGATTGCCAACAGCGGATTCAGCAGATAGCATAACAGCATCAGAGCCCTCAAAGACGGCAGTTGCTACATCTGATACTTCAGCTCTAGTAGGTGTAGAAGAATTCACCATTGATTCAAGCATCTGTGTAGAAACAACAACAGGTTTACCTTGGACTCTTGCCTCTCTGATTATTTTTTTTTGCCATCCAGGCACATCTTGAATAGGTAGTTCCACACCAAGATCTCCTCTTGCTATCATAAGTCCATCTGCTAGTTCAGTAATTTTCTTTATATGTTTTAAAGCGCTTGGTCTTTCAATTTTAGCCATAATTGAAATATTTTTTTTACATAACTTTCTAAGTTCTTCAATATCTTTTGGAGATTGTATGAAAGAAAGAGCAATCCAGTCAATTCCTAAATCTGTGCCAATTTTTATATTTTCTTTATCCTTGGATGTTAATGCAGAACTTTTTAATATTGTATTTGGTAAATTGATCCCCTTATTGCTTTTAATTATACCTTTGGAAATCACCTTTGCCTCGATAGTATTATTTGACACTTTTAAGGCGTTTAATTTAATTCTTCCATCATCAATAAATATGGGATCATTTGCTTTTATACTCTTAAATACTAAATCTTCGTTTATATTTATTTCGTTGATATTTAAATTTTTCTTTTTCTTTGTAAAAAAAATTTTTTGGCCTTTACTCAAATTTATTTGGTCTGCAGGTAATTTTCCTATCCGAAGCTTTGGTCCTTGTAGGTCGATAAGTATGCCAATAGGTTTCTTACATTTTTTTTCTATCTTTCTAATATTTTTTATATAACTTTTTAATTGATCTTTGTTTGTATGTGAGCAATTTATTCTGAACGCATCTACACCGGATGAAACAAGCCTTTCAATTTTATTTATTTTTTCTGAAGAAGGACCTATTGTTGCAAGTATTTTAGTTTTTCTGTAATTTTTTTTCATTAATAATGGATATAGGGTGCTTTTATTAAAATTAAAACTCATTTAATAGAGAATTTTTGTAATTATGGTTGATAAAAAAATAATAAAAAAAACTGGGAAACATAAAGATTATTTAGTGATATGTGATCATTCATCAAATTATATTCCTGAAAATTATAGTAATTTAGGAATATCAGAAAAAACTCTAAAAAGTCACAGAGCTTATGATATCGGAGCTGCAGAGGTTGCAATACAATTATCTAATTTACTTGATTGTAATTTGGTGATGGCAAATTTTTCAAGACTGTTGATTGATCCTAATAGAGGTCAGGATGATCCAACATTAATCCCTAAAATTTCTGAAAATAAAATAATAACTGCAAATACAAAAATTTCTTTTTCCTATAATGATCAAGAAAGAAAAAAGCGTATTCAAGAATATTATGAGCCTTACCACTTTCAAATAAGTAAATTTATAAAAGAGTCCTTAAACTATAAAGAAATTCCTAAAATAATATCTATTCATAGTTTTACTCCGACTTGGAAGGGTAAAGATAGAAAGATTGAGGTTGGCATTCTTTGGGATAAAGATAACAGACTATCCAATCTATTTTTAAAGTCTTTGAAAAACACAAAGTTAGGCAATAACCAACCTTATAGCGGAAGATTAAAAAATGATACATTATATAGACACGGCACCTTAACTGGTTTACCACATGTCTTGATTGAAATACGTCAAGATTTATTATTAGATAATAAAAATAAATCAAAATGGGCTAAAAAGATCTATAAAGTGCTGAAGGAAAATAAGGTAAAGATAAAATCATTTGGAATAAAGGAAATTGGGTCTAACATTAAATAAGGAGATAACATGGATAATTCAAATTTAAAAATTGAGGCCGCAGTATTCAAAAGATTGATAAAGCATTTAAGGGATAATACTGATATTCAAAATATTGATATTATGGAAACTGCTGGTTTTTGTCGTAATTGTCTCTCAAGGTGGTACCAGGAAGAAAGTTTAAATGAAAATATAAGTATCACAAAAGAAGAAGCTAGAAATTATATTTATGGAATGGAATATGGTGAATGGAAATCTAAATACCAGAAATGAACGATCAATAGAATTGATTTTAGAGAAATCAAAATATTTATATAATAAAAAAAAATTTCAAGACATAATACATCTTCTTAAAGATGCAATTTCTAATGGTCATTCTGATCATAGAATTCTATCTGGATTAGCAGTTGCGTATGAAAATACCAATAATAATGATTTAGCTATTAACTATTATACAAAAGCTTTAGATGAAAAAGCTGATTATATTCCAGCTCTTCAGTACAGAGGTATTATTTATTTGAAGGAGGAAGAATACTTTCTTGCAATAGAAGATTTTAAAAAAATTTATGATATTGATCCAAATTTTTATGAAGGCATTAATAATCTAGCCTTGTGTTACAAGGAAACTGATCAAATTCAGAAATCAATTGCAATTTTTGAAGAAATTTTAGAGAGATTCCCAGATAAAACAACATCCATTGTCAATTATGCTTTCTTGCTGTCTGAGATAGGTGATTTTCAAAAAGCTAAAGAAATGCATTTTCTTGCAATCAAAAGAGATAAGAATTCTCTATCATTTCAACAATTATGTGAAATGGGGGAAATAAAGTATAACGATGCAATAGTAGAGGAAATGCTTCAATTTTTATCTGATAATAGCACATTTAATAGAGAAATTATTGATAAGGTTAATATCTGTTTCGGAATAGGTGCGATTTTTTATAATGTTGGCTCTTATGAGGAGTCAGCAAAATATTATAATTTAGGTAATAAGTTTAAAAGATCAGAAATGGATTGGAGTCAATCACAATATGAAAATAAGGTTAATATACAGGGCAGTTATCAAAATATTTATGAGAAAATTAAAATAAAAAATGATAGAAAAATTGTCTTTATAGTTGGTTTACCAAGATCAGGCACAACTTTATTAGAACAGATGTTAGACAGACATGATAAGATTTCAGGTCTTGGGGAAAGAAATTTTATTGCTATTGGTGTAAATGAATTTAATAAAAACAAATCTAATACTTATAATATTGACAGAGATTCTAAAATCATTTCTGCAACAAACGAATTAGCAGATATATCGCAATCAATAGAAAAAAAATATATAGATATTGCTAACCAGAATAACGATAATGTTATTGTTGACAAAAATCCGTACAATTTTCAACATGTTGGTTTTATTAAGTCTATTTTACCAAATTCTAAAATTATAAACATCAATAGGAACAAGAATGATGTACTAACTTCGATATATTTCTCTAGTTTTACAGGATTACATAATTATGCATACGATCAAAAAGAATTAAATGCATATTATTATTTTTATTTAAAAACGATGAACTTTTGGAAAGAAAAATTTCAAGAAGAAGTTTTTGAAATTAATTATGAGGACTTAGTTAACAACCCTGAAAATCAATTGAAACTAATTTTTGAATTTATTGAAATGAAATACGACAAAAAATGTTTAAATCCTGATAAAAATAAAAGAATAATAAAAACAAGATCAAAATTTCAAATTAGGGAAGGCATTAATAATAAAGGCGTTAATAAATATAAAGGGTTTGAGAATTATTTAAGTGATTTATATCAATAATTTATAGTATATTTTAATTCCTTTATTTAATTTATAGAGTTCATAAAAACTTACATTATTCAAAAAAAAACTGGCAAACTTTAGTTTTATATCGTAACAAGATGATCTGAAATTTATGTGATTATATAATGATAATATCAGCTTTAAAAGAAACCAAACAAAATGAAAATAGAGTTGCTATAGTTCCGGATGTAGCAAAAAAATTAGTTAATGACGGGCATGAAGTTTTAATCGAAGTTGACGCTGGAGAAAAAAGTTTTTTTCCCAACCAATCATATATAGATGCTGGGGCAAAAATATCTAATAGTGATGACATTTTAAATAAGACAGATATTCTTTTAACAGTAAATTTACCTTCAGATGAAAATCTGTCTAAATTAAAAAAACAATCAAACATAATTGGTTTATTAAACCCCTATGATAATAAAAATAAATTTGATAAATTTTCAGAAAAATACCTTTCAGTATTTTCAATGGAATTAATTCCGAGAATTACAAGAGCTCAGTCTATGGATGTTTTATCTTCACAAGCTAATTTATCAGGATATAGAGCGGTTATTAATGCAACATCATTATATTCAAAATCTATGGCAATGATGATGACTGCCGCAGGGACAGTTGCGCCGGCAAAGGTTTTCATCATGGGGGTAGGTGTAGCAGGGTTGCAGGCTATAGCTACTGCTAAGAGATTAGGCGCTGTCGTATCTGCCACTGATGTAAGGCGTGCGGCTGCCGAGCAATGTGAAAGTCTCGGCGCATCATTTATTATGGTTGATGATGAAAATGACGCTGAAGATGAGTCCGGCTACGCCAAAGAAATGTCTGACGAATACATAGAAAAGCAAAGAAAATTAATTGCTGATCATGTAAAACAGCAAGATATCATTATCTGCTCTGCTTTAATACCTGGAAAGCAAGCCCCAACTCTATTGGATGATAATGCAGTTAAGAGTATGAAGCCTGGATCAATTATTATCGATATGGCAATTGAACGGGGTGGTAACTGTACTTTATCAAAATCAGGTGAGATTGTTGATGTTAATGGTATTTCAATTGTTGGGGATGTTTCTCTAATCAATGGTATATCACCAGATGCATCAAATTTATTTTCTAAAAATTTATATGCTTTCCTTGATATTCTTATTGATAAAGAAACTAAAGAT
>MDSW01044901.1_pt1 | contig 32421 bp, 31 predicted proteins | sample 811171 | NCBI WGS metagenome assembly MDSW01 (sample SAMN05326641, study PRJNA326480) | marine metagenome | isolation source: seawater | place: Atlantic Ocean: North West | collected 2012 | reverse complement strand
TAAATCAACTCCCTTAGGTGCCTGAGCGGGACTTGTAAATCCTCCTTTAGGTACTTTAGGTCCTGATGGTCTTACGTTAGGTGTTTTAGTTCTTGGTCCCGGAGTTCTAGTTCTTGGTGTTTTAGTTCTTGGTGTTTTAGTTCTAGCTGGGCCACTTCTTGGTACCAATGGCATACCACCACCTTCGTCCATACCACCTTGCATATCTAAAAGTATATCTCTTATTTCTTCTAGAACTTCTAATTGTTTCTCTTGTACTGTTTCTGTATCTTGTCCTGTTCTACTACTTACTAACGCTTTTCTAGGATCTATTTTTTCAGGATCACGTTTTTGAAAATCTTCTCCTTTAAAGAATTTTTCTAAAGTCTCACTAACAGATTTTTGATCTTGTTGGGCAACCGCTGTGCCAACCATACCTTGAAATTCTTTTTCGTTTGCTCTACTTTGACCACCAAAAGGATTTTTAAGTACCTCTTTAAACTTATCTATACTGTCTAATAAATTTTGGCTCTTTTGTTCTACAAAACCTGAAACACTTAAATCGTCACCTTGTGATACACCTAATTTTTCTTTTATGTTTTGCTTAGAAAACATTCCTTGTTTTTGTGTACCTTTTTGTAAGGCTTCTAAATCTAATCCAGTATCGATACCAGTTCTTTGTTGATAGGCTGTTAGTTTTGCTAGTTCTTCTTTTGCTTCACCAGCATCTCCTGTCGCTTGTTGTTTTCTTGTGGCTTCTAAAAGTTTACTTATTCTTTTACCTAACTCGCCTTCACCTTCAGCATCCTTTAACATTGCTTGTTCTAAAACACTAGAATCTGCCTGTGCCATTAATTTTAAGTTAGTACCTGCACCACCTTTAATTTGATCGGAACCAATTTTTGTAGGCATTAAATTACCTAACACAGCTCCTATATTACGGATTCTAGGACCTGCATCATCTCCGCCACCACCAGAACCGCCACCCATTCCTACACCGGTATCTACTTTTTTATGTAAACTATCTAAACTAGCTTCTATTCTTTTACGAGAGGATTTTGCACCTTTGTTATGTGATGCCTCAGCTCTTATTCCTTCTTCAGTTCTGTCTGCGATACCTCTTAGAACTTTATCACCTTCACGACGTTGAACTACGTCTGCAACCTGAGCAAGATTCATTACTTTATTGGTTGCAGCGTGACTTTCTATAGTCGATATTCTTTCTTTAATTTCGTCGCCAAAATTACCTAGATCTTCTTTGGTATCTGCATGAAGTTTTTTCAGATCTTCGTTATCTGTTGCTTCATCAATAACTTTCTTTAAATCTTTCTCGTCCATTTATTTTAAACCTGTTGCTTTGCTCTCGTTTGTGCCCTTTCGGCCTTTTTATTTAAGTGCTCTACCAAATATGTTATATAAACTTCTCTTTCCCAAGGCATCATATTCTCCAACTCTGTTAAACTATATTTGTGTTCCTGCATTAACAAGAAATTTGTTTTATAATAGTTTTCAAGATTCTCCTGAGAAAGAGTCATCCGAAAAAATGTTCTGCTCCATTAATGTTAATAGAATTCTCAGTACCACATTCAGGACATTTATAATTAACCTCATGTGACATCATTGGCATACTATCGAAATATTCTAACATTTCATTATATGCTTTTACGGGTAGACTATCTATAAAATTTTCAATTTCTTCAGGTGTTTCGTCTTCTACTGTAATAGTTTCTTCTCCTACTGTAACAGAAGCTAAACACGCTTTAATATAATCAAATGTATTATTTGTAGAATTTAGAGTATCATTGACAGTAGGGTATTTTAATTGTAATACGATACCATCATCTAAATCCAATCTACCTTTTTTAATTTCGCCATTTACGGCAAGCTCTTCTAGTTTCATTTCATATGGAATTTTATGTTCACAGTTTCCACAAATTAAAGTGAACTGCTGTGTACCTGTTACAGACTTTTCCTTACAACGTATGAACAAATGTTGTAAATCAAACATTGTAATTTTGCCTGCATCAACTTTTCCAAATGAACAGTTTTGTACAACCGTTTTACACGCTTGTACCATGTCTTCGAATTGTCCGCCCTCATTTGCTAACATGAGAACTTTCTCTTCCTTTACCAACCACGGCCTAAAAGTATGTCTTTCTCTTGTTGACGGTACTTCTAGTTCGAATGTTGGCGTATCAATTTTTGGTAATGCCATAATTTTCTCCTATAATATAACTAGCCACCTGATCCATTTTGTAATTCTGGATCTTGATTCTGTTCCTCGTTTTGCTTTTTCTCGCTATCGCCTCTAAACAAATCTAACACCCATTCTCTTACTGCTGTTCTTGTAGAATTTTCTTCTGCTTTGTTCATACTACTATCAAAGTTTGCCGGGTCACTTGAACCTATACCAACATTAATAGCAGTAGACTCCCAGTAAGTAGCAGATACAATCAATGTAGCTCTCGCTATACCTGAGTTGCCCATTGAAAGAGGTATAAGGTTAAGAACTTTAGGTGTGACTTCATGTAACACCCAAGCTTTTCTGTAACGGTCCTTCATATCTAAGGAAGCAATTACAATTCTACCCCATGTGTCTGCTGGGAATTCAACTTGTTTAGATGTAGTGTCTACACAATGAGACATCCATCTTTCGAAATGATGTCTAAGTCTCCAATCTACATCACAATAAAAAGTTAAATTTATTTCGTTTCCTAAGAACCCTATATTGTTATTTCTATAATGTGTCCAGGGTCCTACATTAAATTCTTTATTTGTTAATACCATACCAGGTATTTGGACTTCTTCACAAAATATTGAGAAGTCACCTATTGTTTCTTTATCCTGTAAGGCGGGTGGGAAGGAAACTTGTACTTCAAATCTCTCTGAACGGGCTAATTGTCTACGTCTTATTTCTGACATAAACGAAGTAGCGTCCCAACGTTGATTACCTAATTGGGTAACTGGTCCTTCTATTTCTTCTCCGCCTACCTTAACTGATGGTTTTTTAAAGTCTAACCAGCCCATTATACGCTCCCCATACCCATACTAGGTTTTTTCTTTCTTTCTTCTTTTAACATTGTTCTTCTATAAACTGTTCTGTCTGTTGCTCCTGTAAATTGTTGTGTCGGTAAAAATACTGCCGATCTCCAATGTATAGGATTTACTTTGTAAAATCTACTTGTTACTTGACCAAAAATATATTTTTTAACAGCACCCTTAATTTGTGGATATTGTGAGAATCTTTTTACAACCTCCCAACTAGATCTTAATTGTGCTTTTTCGTCTGTAAGTTTTTCTGTGGTTTCTCTCAACGCCCCTAAAACTTCTGCTCTAAATAAAGGCGGTAAATAATGTAAGTTAATACCACTAAAACCACCTATATTAGGAAGTGGTTCAATAATAATTGATAGAGGAAACTTATCATAATATGGTAATGTTTCTGCGTGTTTAGCGTCATAAGTAAACATCATCATATTTCCTGTATCAACACTTGTCTCAAATTTTCCTAAATCAGAACTAAAAACAGACATAGGATTGTCTACACCCTTTGCAAACTCTCTAACTGCGTTTATATACCAACGGTCAGAGCGGTCTACATCACCAGCTTCTAGTCTAATTTGTCTAAATTCATTGGTCGCCATGTAAGTATTTATAAGTTAAATGCCAAGTTCCTTTTCAGTAACAAGCATAAAATTTAAATTCTTTTCTTTACAAAAAGACTCCGCTGCCTTCCATTTTGCTTCGTTTACAGCATAATTAGCAACTTCTTGTAAATACTTTTTGGTTTTTCTTCTTTTTTCTGGGGGCTTTGTAAAGCGTTTGGGTTTAACTTCTATTAGATATGACTTCTTATGACCACCTTTATCGGTTACTTCTACATAAAAATCTACGAAATATTTGTGTATTCTGTTATCCATAGGGTTACGATAAGGTATAGCAATCTCTTCTGACACCCATCCTGATACGGATTCGTTCATATCACACCAATTCATAAACTTCAGTTCATAACTAGAACGGTATGTTATCTTTGTGACATCACCTAAATATTTCGAATAATTTTTAGGTATGAACTTTCCTTTATATATTTCTTTAGCGTAGACCATATAAATAAAGTAAATAACATAGGTATTTATATCAGATGAGTTCATTAGTAGACAAAGTAGGAGACGCCTTAGGAGTATCCTTTGGTTCGGGGCAACCAGGCAGTGGCTCCACTAAAACAACAGACGCACAATCAGGTCAAACAAGCGGTACCACTGAAGGCGGAAAAGCACCTTCAGCAGGAACTGCAAGAGCAGCAGATTTAGGGGCTACTACAAGTGTTTATCCTCAAGATTTATTTCAAGCAAATCAAGTAAATGCAGTAGGTTTTTATATCATTGCTAAAAAGAAATTAGGATCTGGAGAAAGCAATAGAGGAATTTCCCTAACAGGAGATGGAACAACAAGCTCAGGAATAAATGCAAAGGCAGCAGCAGATAATTATTTAGCAGATTATTTCAGTGGAGATGCAGAAGGAGCTAGTGAAGGAAATAGAGCCTCAGCAGAAAACGTAACAGCTACGGATGTAGGGGCGATGGGTGTAGGGGCACTAGCAGTTGCAGGAGGAGCGAGTGCACTTTTAGATAAAAAACTTACCACTACAACTGTTGCAGCGGGAGCGGTTGCAGCCGGAGCAGTAACCACTTACCTGGCAAGTGATATATTTAAAGACAATGTAGGAGAATTTACAACACAAGGGATATACTTGTATGTTCCTCAGTCAATTATAACTGCATATCAAGCTAACTATGATGAAACAGATTTAGGAATGGCAGGAATGGTAGCGGGCGGTTTAGATTTTAATCTTACTGAACTAGGTGAAGCGGCGGGTGCAGCAGGTAGAGGAGTTATTGGCGCCGCAGCCAACTTGCCGAGAGCTTTAGGAGTAAATGCAGACTTTGCATCAGCATTACAAGCAACAAGTAAGTTAGCAGACAACCCATTCAAAGAGCAATTATTTAGAAGTATGGGTTTCAGAAAATTTAGTTTTCAATATATTTTCTCTCCTAAAAATAGAGAAGAAATGGCACAAGTAGAACAAATTATTAAAATATTTAAATTTCATATGCACCCTGATATGTCACCCGAAACAGTATTTTTACAATACCCATCAGAATTTGTAATTGAATTTTTAAGAACAGAACCAGGCCAGCCACCCCCGCCCGCTGAAGATGCTAATGACAACACAGAAGAAGACGGAGATAAAGAGCCCCCAGAACCACCTGTTAATGAGGTAGTAAGAAATGAAAACTTACCTAGAATAGCAAATTGTGCATTAACTAATGTTAAAGTCACATATGGTCCCGATGGTTTCTTTACAACATTTAAAAATTCGGGCGGTAAACCAACAGAAATAACAATGGAATTGCAATTTACAGAACTTGAAGTTCTTACAGGCGATCATATACAGGCAGGTTTCTAATGTATTTTAAACAATTTCCTAAAACAATGTATTCTTATACTAAAGGCGGTAAGAAAAATTTTACGGCAGTCACAGATATATTTAGAAGAGTTATTGTAAGTAAGTTTATACCTGACGCATCTAGATTAAGAAAGCATTATGTAGGCGATGGAGATACACCCGAAATTTTATCTCACAAACTATATGGTAATTCTCAATATCATTGGGTAATATTGTTAATTAATAATATTGTAGACGTTAATAAGGAATGGCCTTTATCACAAGAAGATTTGGTAACATATTGTGAAGATAAATATGGTGCTAACAATATTAAAGATACGCACCATTATGTTTTAGCATCAGACAATACAGTCATTGTAGATTGGGATGCAACAAAAGTAAACAACGGTACTTATAAGGAAGTAACAAATTTTGAGTACGAAGAAAATTTGAACGAAGAGAAAAGACAAATATTAGTATTAGGTTCTGAATACATATTTAGTATGAAGAGTCAGTTCAAAAAATTAATTAAGTAAGGTTATAATATGTCTGAAGAAATAATTCAGAAAGTTGGACAGTATGAAGTAGAAGAATTCAGACTTCAAAACAACTACGGTCATGATCCTATAATTCTCAGCAACTTTATGGTTGAGATGACTATCTATGAAGATATTTTTTCTCCCTATATGCACGGTAGTATTTTAATTGCAGACTCAAGTGATATAATTAATGGTTTAGGAATACACGGCGGAGAATCCATTACAATTAAATTTCGTACAACGACTTTAGAAGACCAACCCTCTAATATACTTTCTAGAACTTTTATAGTTTATGCTATTACTAATAGGGGTATGATAAATGACAGACAGCAAACATATACTTTAAAATTTTGTTCGCCTGAAGGATATGATGATCAAACAAAACCTATGGCAGGAATTCAAAATGTAACAGGTTTTTATGATCACCTAAGAGATCTTTTTAATGATAATATTTCTGGCGGTAGAGATAGAACTGAGGATGGCGGTAGGAATCCTTTAGATGTAAGGCCGTGGCCACAATCTATGGAATTCGCTTATATGTCTAATAATTGGTCGCCTGTACAAAACATGATGTATCTAACAAAATTTGCTAAGAATGAGGATGGTATACCTGATTATTTATTCTTTGAAAGTAGCAAAGGATATTATTTTAGATCTCTGTCAGAAATGATAGAATCTCAAAAGGCTGCACCTTTTGATCAATATACTTATGTGCAAGAGGGGCAACCTCCAGTAAGTAAAGAAGGTGAAAGTTTATCAAGTAATCAATTACCTCCAAAATTCTCACAATTCAATGAAATTGATATACCGAGAACAATAGATGTATTAGAAGGACAAGCATCAGGTCAATATGCAAGTAATACAATGATGGTAGATCTATTTAGTAAGGAAAGACAAACAATTGCATCTGATGTACGTGGAGATATGTCGGCATTTAAGAAAACAGATACAGGTTTAGGAGTCCCTGCTTTTGTACCTCGAAATTCATTACAAAAAACTATTATGATGTATGGAAATTCAATACTAAATACAACAAATAAAGTAGGTTTTGGAGTATTAGATGGAGCCTATGTACAAGGAGCGGGAGGTTATTCATACGCCCAGGCCTTTAGAAGGCAATATCTATATTCGTTTAAAGATTATTCCTTTGAAGTTATAGTACCAGGAAGAACAGATATAGAAGTAGGAAAATTAATTAAATTAGTATATCCTAAAGGCACATCAAAGGCAGGAATAGAAGATCAAGACGAAGCGATAGATCCAATATTAAGTGGAAATTATTTGATAACATCTATTGCACATAGGTTTAAACCAACAGATTATACAATGAATATGAATATAGTTAAGAACGGATTATTAGAACAAGCAGGACCAACTGAAGATGAAATGAATGTGTCCTATGATGCTGCAGGAGGTGGATAGTGATAACAAATATTGAAGGCCCAAATTTTACATGGTGGACAGGTGTCGTAGAAGATATTGTAGATCCATTAGAAACAGGCAGAGTAAAAGTAAGAATACATGGTTATCATAGTGCAGATCTCAATGAATTACCTGTAAAAGATTTACCTTTTGCCACACCCATCATGCCTGTAAGTAATGGCAGCATAAATGGTATTATGGAAAACCACAGTTTACTTTGTGGCTCATTAGTAGTTGGTTTCTTTGCTGACGGTGAAGACGGGCAAATACCAATGATAATGGGATCAATTGCAGGCCAAATACCTGAAAATCATCAATTTGATGGAATAGGATATGAAGATCCTAATGGCAACTGGCCTAGAGAAAAGGATAAACCAGACGGATATGCAGGTAAAGGGGAACCCGATGTTTCAAGATTGGCGAGGAGAAATGCAGAGGACCATTACAACTTAAAAAATAGAAGATCAAATAGAGAAACAGGAGTATTAATAGCAAAAGCTCCTGATATGTCTGAAGATGGATTTGGAGCAGCGGGTAATAATAGGCCAGGAACAGCGTACGAAAACAAAACATGGGACGAACCACACCCTAGAGCAAATCCTACAGACAATGATCCTGCAGAGGATTTTGAACCTAAATATGCAGAGCAATATGTGGCTGCAGAAGGAGATGAAACTTCAATTTATCCGTTTAATATTGTAAACGAAACAAGAGCAGGAATCATACACGAAAGAGATAACTCTCCTAATAATATTAGAATACATGAATTTCACCCAGCAGGAACATGGTATGAAATACATAATGATGGAAGTAAAGTAGAAAATATTACAAAAAATAATTATCAAATAATTGCAGGTAATGATAGTGTACTAATTAGAGGAAAATGTAATGTAACTATCGAAGGAGATTGTAATATGCTTGTTAAAGGAAATTATGTACAAGAAGTAGATGGCGACTATCATTTGTCTGTAGCAGGAACTAAATACGAAAAAATTAATGGTAACCATATGAAAGTGGTAGGTACAGATCAAAACTATACAATCGCAGGAAATAGGCAGGCTCGTGTTTCTAAAGACGATATGGAAACTATTACAATTAATCAAACTAAATCTGTTGGCGGAACAAAAAGAACAACAGTTAATGGCTCTGTAAAACAAAAATATGGAAGTTTCCTTAATACATCTATTAAGAAACATATCCTAACAGAAGTAGCGAGTCATAAGGTTACAATAGTAGGTGGGGATTATAAATTAGGTAGTGGTGGAGTTATGGAATTAGGATCCGCAGGAGATCAAACAATTAAAACAAACGCAAATCAAATAGTTGAAATTGCTACAGACCAAACAAATACTATTGGTGGAAATGTAGATACTGATATTACAGGCAATTTAGATATTGATGCAGCACAAATAGACTTGAATTAATATGCCAGGAGTAACTAGAAATGGAGATACAGCAGGAGGAGCAATAAGTTCCTCACAGTCTACTGTCAAAGCAAATGGCGAGAATATTATTGTAGATGGAGATGCTGTAGAAGGACACGGTGATGCACCACATAACGCACCTACAATGACAGCAGGATCTAATAATGTTTTTATAGGCGGTACTGCCGTAGTAAATGCAGGAGATGAAGCAACTTGTGGGCATACAAGCGATGGTTCAGGAGACGTAAACGTAGGGGATTAATATGGCAACTATTAGTAGAGGTGGAATATTACAAGTTAAGGTTACCGATCCCGGCCGTCAGCTACTTAGTGACAATAGCAATGTAACAGGAGCAAGGTACCTCGGAAAACCAGAAACAGTTGCAACACCTACTTACACTCAAACAGTCTATGATTTAACAGGTTCTGGTGCAATATTCGAAATAGATACTTCGCCGACTGCAACACTACAAGATGGCAAAATAACTATTGTAGACCCCGGAAGAAATTATAAAGTGGGTGATGTATTTGAATGTTCATCAGTAAGTTTTGGTGGGCAACTATACGGTTATTTCGAAGTCACTGCAGTCAAAGAAAGTAAGACAGGTTATACTCCGCCAGACAGTCCAACTGTTGGTGGAACAATGAAAGATTTATTCCAACCTTCTAGAGTCGATCCACAATACCAAGATCTAGATCCACATTATTCTAATTATACACTTTTAAAAGGAAAAGGCCTAGCAATACCAATAGATGTTAAGCAAGGGTGGCAAGGATTTGATCAATTTAATATTAAATTTCCTGTTGGTATAAATTTATCTGGTTATGTGCTTACGGCAACCATAAGTAAAGTTGCATACGGTGCGCCAGGTAGTTTTGGACTTAAACAAAACGGCGAAGTTAAATTTAAATTTGGTGATCAACCTTGGGGTGAACAAGATAGAAGAAGATTATTAATTTACCAAAACGATTCACCGGCCGGAAAAGGTAAGCTTCATCTTCCTACAAAAGGCGGACAAGGATTTCTAAATTTCTATTTACACAAAGAAGGCGATACAAATGATAGATTCAATGACTTTGATGTAACACTTAGATTATTCAGAGTAAATAGACAAACAGCACTTAAACAAGACCCAGGTGTAGTAGTTGCACAAGACGTAACAACTACAACAGGCTCAGCTAGTGGATCTACAGGTGTAAGAAGCGGAGGAAGCGGCGATGGAGGCGATGATGGCGGCACTGATATAAAAGATATTGCCGTTGGAATTGCAGCGGGAGCAGCAGCGCTTTCAGCATTTAAAGGTGCTTTAGGTGGTGCGGATGCTTGTGGTCCTGCAGAAGGACTAATGGGTCTGGCAGATGCAATTGATATAATCGATGATAAAATTGATGAGTTAATTGAGGAGTCTCCTTTAGGTAAACTAAATCAAATGAAACAGGAGGCCGAGGCAGCTATTAATGGGGCTTTAGATGCCGTACAAATATTAATACCTGAAATAGGTTTAGGTATTGTAGATGGTCTTATTCCTGAAGAATTAAAAGGATTACAAGATGCTGTAGAAGATATAGCAGGCATGGTTTTGGCAGGCGCGGCCGCACTGCCCGCATTGGAACAACAACTAGAGTATATGAAAGATAGATTTGCAGATGTTGATTTAGGAGATTTTGATTCTTTAGATGATGTTGTAACAGCACTTAGAAACGGGTCATTAGAAATAAGTAAAATATGTGAAATGATTCCTAACTTTATGCCAGATGCTGGTGGTGTAGGATTTACACTTAAAGGAATACCTACAAAATTCCCGGAAATAGATCCGGTAGCGTTTTTAAAATCAGGAAAACTACCAGATTTTCCTGAGTTTGAACTAGACTTAGATATAGAAGCAATTAACAAGGAAGCAACAGACGATTTTATACAGTTTGACGTTCCTAAAATTAGAATTTAACAAAAAACCGTTATAAATACTACTATGGCAAAGGGCGAGATTACAAGAATATATAAGGATATTGACATGGCCTTTACGGCAAATGCAGTATCTCTCGACGTAAATAAAAAGATAGATGTAAATGCGGTTAAGCAATCAATAAAAAACTTACTTTTAACAAAGAAATATGATAGAAAGTTTAATCCTACAATAGAGTCCCCTGTATATAGAATGTTATTTGAAAATAGCATGGTTGTAAGGCCAATGGTAGAAAGACAAATTGAAGAAATACTTGAGGCATACGAGCCGAGAGCATTGATTGAAAGGGTAAAACTTACAGAAAATATAGATCAATTATATTGGAAAATAGATATATTTTACAGAGTAGTAGGAGTTAATGAACCAACGCAACTATCAGTAGTATTAGACAGGATCAGGTAAAATGGCACAATTAAACGTAACAGAGTTAGATTTTGAGGAAATTAAGTCAAACTTAAAAAATTATCTCAAAGCACAAACAGAGTTTAGCGATTATAATTTTGAAGGTTCAGGACTTTCTCATTTAATTGAGTTGCTAGCATATAATACACATTATAATGGTATGTTAGCACACATGCTTGCTAATGAAGGGTTTTTAGACACAGCGGTAAAAAGAGAATCCGTTGTATCTCTAGCTAGAGCGATTGGTTATACACCAAGTTCTAGATTAGGAGCAGTAGCAAAATTAAATGTTAGTATTATTCCAGACAGTTCTTATACATCTACTTCACTAGAAATAAGTAGAGATAAAGGATTCACAACTACAATAGATAAGGTAGTATATACATTTTATCCATTAGAATCCACCGTAGTTAATGCTGTTACAGCAGGTGGAGTAGGCCCTTACTATCTATTTGGAACAGACGCAACACACGGAAAAGGTTATTATTATCCTCTTTATTTAACAGAAGCGGCAGCAGTTGCTGCTGACACGGCGTCAAATCCTTCAGCACATACACATACATTCTCTGAATATCCTGGAGTTACATTTTATATGCCTAGCGGTATTATGAATCACGCTAAGTCAACTTTAGGAACTTATAATTTAACAGACTCTGGTGTAAAAATAGAATCAGAACTTACATATGGTAGATACACAGGACAAACTGCAAGTTCAACTACACAAACACAATTTAATTTTAATAGTTTAGAAGTAAAAGAGGGAGTAAGAGTATCCAATCAATTTATTGTAAACCTAGCAAACTTACAAGGACCGTTTACAATACCAAATAAAAATGTTGATGTTAGTACATTAAGAGTTAGAGTACAGGAGTCTTTAACTTCGTTGACAGTAGATACATTTAATAAAGCAGATAAATTTTTAAATGTTAAAAACGATACAAAAGCATTTTTCTTAGAAGAAGGTCCAGATGGTTTATATCAAATAAGATTTGGTGACGGCGTAATAGGTAAAGCGTTAAGCGTAGATAATATTATTACTGTTGATTATATTGTTAGTTCAGGGGAATTAGGTAATTTTGGTAGAACATTTAGTTTACCTAGTTCAATATCAGGAAGTGGAGAAACTACAACAGTCGATTTGGCGTATCAATCTTCAGGTGGTAAAAGAAAAGAAAACATTGATTCAATTAGATTTAATGCACCACGTTATAATGCTACAAGAGATAGAGCAGTTACATCAGCAGATTACGAAGCACTAATATTAGCAAGTAATGCTAACGTTGCATCTGTTTCTGTATGGGGCGGAGAAAAGAACGATCCTCCTATGTATGGTAAGGTGTTTATTTCTTTAAACCCTCAACCAGGGTCTATTATAACAGACGCAGATAAAGATAATATTAAAACACAGGTAATAGAACCTAAAACACCTGTTGCTATTATGCCTGAATTTGTAGATCCTGAATACACTTATATAGGTTTAGATATAGGTATTGTTTATAATCCTAAAGTTACAACACTATCTAAAGGTGGTGTAGAAAGTGTAGTTAGAGATGCAATCAATGGGTATTTTAATACAAATTTAAATAAACTTAATAAAAGTTTTTATTTTACAGAACTACATAACAGAATTTTAGCTAGTAGTGATTCTATAAAATCTTTAAATATTGTTACTAGCCTACAAAAAAGAGTTGAAGTTGAACTGAATAGCAGTAAAAATTATACAGTTAAATTTAATCATAAATTAAATCCTAGAGAAGTTTCAAGTACAAACTTTAATATTACAGTAGGCGGGCAAAATCACAAAGTTACATTAAAAGACGTTCCTGGCACAACAGTAGTTGCCCCTGGATACTCAGGTACAGGTGTTATAAATGCAGTTAAAGTAGACGGAACAATTATTGCAGAAGTAGGATCAATTGATTACGATTCAGGTACTATTACAATACAATCAATGATAATAGCAGCTTTATATGGAACAGAAACACATTTAAGAATAAATGCTAAAACGCATGATACGGTTTCTGATATTACAACGCAAGCATTAATTAGAACTTCTGATACAAGTACAGCAGCAGTAATAGCAAAACCAAGTAGAAATACTGTATTGGCGTTAGATGATTCTATTACAGATTCAGTTATTAATAGTAAAATAGGTCTCAGACTAAGTGCAACACAAGAAGTAGATGAAGTTTAATGGCAGATATAGTCCCATCATTTTATAGATATGTAAAAAGCGTTACAATTACGAACGCCGGTACGGGTTATAATAACCCACCTACGATATCATTTACAGGCGGTGGTGGAACAGGAGCAGAAGCAACAGCCACAGTATTTAGTGGCGCAATTACGGCTATTACTATTACAAATAAAGGGTCAGGATATACTTCGGCCCCAACGGTTACAATAACACCTCATGCAAGTGATACATCAGCACAAAATGCAGCAGCTACAGCTGTATTAGACGTAGGTAACGAAACACCAACATACGAACACAGAAACTTTTCACCTTTACTAAAGTCACAAGTACCTGATTTTATTAAAGAGGAATATCCTACATTTGTTACATTTTTGGAAAAATATTATGCTTATATGGACCAAGAAGGAAAACAAGGTGACGCTTTAAGAAATTACTCTGCTGATATAGATGTAGCAAGCGAAGAATTTTTAGATAAATGGAGAGGAGCTTTAGCGTATGATTTTCCAAAATCATTAAAAGTAGATAAAGCTTTCTTTTACAAAAGGGCGAAAGACTTTTACGAAGCAAAAGGATCCAGAGAATCCATAGAGTTATTTTTTAGATTACTTTTTAACGAAAATGTTGTTGTAAGCTATCCTAATAACTATGTTTTAAGAGCATCTGACGGTATATACAGTAAAGAAAAAGCAATTAAAATACAAGAAGCTGTACACGGTGCAGGAAGTTTAGAACCATTATCACTTACAGGTAAAAAGATAGATATTAGATATTTTTCTACTACAGGTTCTGTTACAATTTTAAAACAACATAATGCTACTGTAAGAAGAGTTAAAAAGAACGCGTATCAAACAAATGGTTTGACATTACAAAGATTCGAATTAATCGTCACATTTGATGACGCCGGTGTTACTGAGGTATTTGGCCCGGGAGCAGAGGCAGCAGGAACAGTAACTTTGTCAGGCGGTGCCGTCTCCTCGGTAACAATGACAAATCAAGGTGATGATTATGAGGCAGCGCCTATTGTACAATTTACAGGAGATGGATCTGGTGCAACAGGTGTAGCAACCGTAGCAGACGGTAAAGTAACAGGAGTCACAGTTACAGCAGGTGGTTCAGGTTATACAACAGCAGGAATAATTTTTCATACAGAAAAATATAATGATTCATCGGGTACAGCACAAGGTTCTGATTTAAGATCCTATGTAGTAGATGACGGTAAATCAAACGAAACAGACAATATATATGGTTATTTGGTTAGAGTTCTAACAGGAGTAACCTACAAATCTTACTCGGGTTCAGCAAGTGATGCTGGATTTAAAGTAGGACAAGTTTATTTAGTTAATGAAACAGGAGATGATGGCAGAGGTTATGCCATTACAGGTGACGGAACAAACGGTGCAGGCGGAGGTTATTTCTTTAACCATGCAAGTGCATCAGATAACTATACTTTCAAAGGTGGAGCTAATGATGCGTTTGTAAGAGTAACAGCGGTTTCTACTGCAGGACTTCCTACAGCATTCCAAGTTATCAATCCTGGTTCAACATTCTTAGAAGCGGAGACAGACATTCCATTAACATCGCCTAGTGGCGAGCAAATAATTGTTACAATGAGAACAGGTTACTTGTTTGAATACGAAGGTAAATGGAAAGATGATAGAGGTAAAATATCAGACGTCAACGTTTTACAAGACAATAATAGATATCAACCTTATTCTTATGTAGTTAAATCTGGTGTTCCACAAACAGAGTGGGACAGAAGAATAAGAGATACGGTGCATCCAGCAGGTATGCAGGTATTTGGAGATCTATTAGTTAAAAGTGATGTTTTCTTTGACACAGGATTTAGCATAAGCTCTCCTGGTTATGTATTCTACAAATTAATTAATGTAGAAATGGTAACTACAAATGATACATCACGTGCTATAGATATTAGCAAAATTTTAACCGATACGCACAATGCAACAGAAAGTCATGCTATTGCCTTTACTATGGGGAACATCTCAGAGACTCCGTTGGCAGCAGACCAGACAGCTGATCCGTATTGTGAAGAAGGTTATTGGAACGATTCCACAGATGGTAACGATGCAGACAACTACAACGTAGGTAATCCTGCATTTGAGATAAGTTATGCGAAGGCAGTTTCTACCAATACTTCTATAACTGAGGCAATATCGAGTATAAATACGAATGTAGTCTTTAATAATACAGCTACAGTAAGTGATGTATTTGATAGTACGTTTGGTATAATTAGAAACCCATTAGATACAGTTACAACATCACAAAGTGGAACTATTATTAATCAAGATTATGTGAATAACACATATCTTTCAGAAGACTATGTAGGTGACGTTAGAACACTTGCATAAGAAAAAGAATACTAGGAGACAAACATGATTCGAGAAGATGGATTTAAAGCAACAGGTAAGCTTACCATTGAGATCAAAGACGAAAACGGAAATGTTAAGGATAAAAGAAACTTAACAAACTTGGTTGTTGATGATGGATTGGATTTTATTGCATCTAGAATGAAAGATGCAACAGCAACGGCTATGTCTCACATGGCAATTGGTACATCCGCCACAGCGGCAGCAGCAGGAGATTCCGCTTTAGGGACAGAGGCAGCAAGACAGGCATTAACTTCTACAACTGTTACTTCAAACGCAGTAGCATACGTTGCAACATTTGCAGCGGGCACAGGTACAGGAGCTATTACTGAGGCAGGTATTTTAAATGCAGCATCAGCAGGTACTTTACTATGTAGAACAGTTTTTTCTGTTATTAATAAAGGCGCTTCAGACTCAATGACAGTTACTTGGACAATAACAATTTCGTAGGTTAGTAAATGGCACTCGTACTTCGTAGATTAGGCAGAGTAGAATTAGCTCGTAGTTATTTAAGAGATATCAAAAATAACTTAGACTATTTTCATTTTGCTGTAGGAAAAACAACAGCGTGGGAGGATGACACAAATCCTGAGACGCCAATAGATTCCGATAGTTATATATCAAAATTTAGAAGGTCAATGATGTTTATACAAAGAGTTGACTCAGCAGATATCTGTATGTTAGCAAAAAGACATACATGGACTGCTAATACAGTATATGACCAATACGACGATGCGTACTCAACTACTAATCCAGCTTATTCAGGAGCTACAACTTTAGCAGACGCTAAATTTTTTGTTGTAACTTCTGAATTTAAAGTATATAAATGTATTTCTAATAATAATAACGGCCTTAGCACCATAGAACCTGATGATACAGGAACAGGTTATGGTGATGACCCAGGCGATGGATACGTTTGGAAATTTTTATTTCAAATATCGGCATCCGATCAAAACAAATTTTTGGATGCCGATTTTATTCCTGTTAGAAAACTAACATCAACTCCTTATGGAGATGTTAACGGTGAAATAGACGGAGTTACTATTACTGCAGGAGGTTCTGGCTATACAAGTGCACCGGCAGTAAATATTGCTGGAGACGGTGACGTAAATAGTCCAGCTGCAGGTACAGCTACTTTGACAGGAGATGCAGTAACAGGTGTAACAATTACAAACGCAGGATCTGGATATAGTTTTGCCCACGTAGATTTTGCGGGGGGCGGAGGCTCAGGTGCAACAGGTACAGTTAATTTAGGTGACGCAGATAGTTTACCAGCATTACAAAGTGCAGTAGAAGGTGCCTCAGTATCGGGAACTGTAGATAGAGTAGAAGTTACAAACGCAGGACAAGATTACGCGCAAGGTGATGTTGTAATTAGTATAACAGGAGATGGCACAGGAGCAGAAGCAAGTGCTTATGTAAACTCAGCGACAGGAGCATTAACAAGTATTGCAGTTACAAATCCAGGGCAGGGGTATTCATATGCCAATGTTACAATTACAAATACATCGGCTCCAGGTATTAACGCAACAGCAAGAGCTATTGTTTCACCTCAAGGGGGACATGGTTCAAACGTAACCAGAGAATTGTTTGCACATAATTTAGGTATAACAGTAAACTTCTCAGATAACGACAATAAAGATTTAATTTTAGGTAATGATTTTAGACAATTATCATTACTAAAGAACATAAAAGTAACACCAGCATCAGCAGATAATTATTCAGGTGTTACAGCGACCGCATGCCATATAATAAACGTAGCATCAGGTCAAACAAGCAATTACGCAGCTGATGATATTATTACAACAAACGACGGCGGTAAGTTTCAGGTAATACAAATAGACACAACGAACAATAATATATACCTCACAGCAGAGGTACCGCTAATAAGTAATTCATCAACATTGGAAAATACCACTCAAAGTATATCCAATTTGAGTATAAATAGTGTAACAGATCCGGAAGTAGACAACTCTACCGGCGAAATAGTTTATTTAGACAACAGAGCTCCCATTATTAGATCGGAGGATCAGGTGGAACAAATAAAGGCAATAATTAGGTTTTAAACATGGCATTAGATTTAAATACAGCACCATATTACGACGACTTTAATTCTGCTAAGGACTTTCATCGTATCTTATTTAAACCTGGCGTAGCAGTACAGGCCAGAGAATTAACGCAAGTTCAATCATTACTACAAAATCAAATTAATGAAGGAATGGCGTTTACATTGCAGGAAGGTGCAATTGTAACAGGATGCGCAGAAACTTGGAGTAGCATTGAGTGGGTTAAAATTTTAGATACAGACGCATCAAGTGCAGCAGTTGATAATTCAACGTTATCATCTTTTGTTGGCGATACTGTAACAGGCGGAACATCGGGCCTTATAGGCGAAATTGTAGAAGTTGCTACAGGAACAGAAGCCGCTTCACCCGCTCTTAAGAAAATATATATTCAATATACAAATTTTGGTGGTCAAACAACATACACGCATTTTAATGCATCAGAAACTTTAACAGTTACATCAACAGATGCTAGTAGAAATGGAAAGACTTTTGTTGTAGGTAGTGGTACATCTACTACATCTGCTAAAGCAAACTATTATGGAAAAACAAAAAGATTATCTTTAAAACCAGGTATTATTTTTGCTCAAGGGGCATTTATTAGAACTGACGCTTTATCAGTTATACAAAATAGATATTCAGCAGATATAACAGCAAATATAGGATTTTTAGTTACAGAATCCACAGTAAACTCAGCAGAAGATACCTCATTATTAGATCCTGCACAAGGTTCATTTAACTATAATGCACCTGGAGCGGATAGATTAAAGAAAGTAGTTACATTAGCGTCATACGGATCTAGTGATACTTTACCATCAAACTTTTTTATCTACTATAAAGCAGAATTTGGAACTAGAATATTTTCAAGAGTAGTAGACAATCCCCTAGCACAACTAGGAAACATATTAGCAGAAAGAACTAATGATGAGTCTGGAGATTATGTTGTACAAGGAATGCAAACAGATGTTAGGGAGCATTTAAAAACAGCATCTAATAATGGTGTATTTACAGCAGCAAATGGCGGTAATGCAGACGGACTTGTTTTCCAAGTATCACCAGGTAAAGCTTATGTAGATGGTAAAAAGAGAACATTATTAGAAAGTAAAAAAATGGTTGGTAGAAAGACCAGCGATATAGTTACAAAAGAATCCTTACCAATCTCAACTTCCGTTGGTAATTATGTGCAAATTAATTACGTTTCAGGTATATTTGATATTGACGGTGGAGATGTTATAGATTTATATGACACCGTACAAAACGGAGCAAGTTCAGCAGCAGGAACAAAAATAGGAACAGCAAAAGCTAGACACCTAGTATATGAGAGTGGAACTCCAGGAGCAACTGCAGCAGTTTATAAACTATATGTTTATGATGTTAAAATGCTAACAGGAGATTTTACATCCGTTAGAGGTTTAAGATCTGAAAATGCAACTGTAGATGGTGTAGCGAACGCAGTCCTAACAGGAACTGTACCAGAACTTAAAGAAACAGAAAGAAACAAATTACTATTTCAAATGCCTTATGAAAATGTTAAAACATTATCAATATCAGGCTTTGATTACACATATCAATTCACAAAAGAATTTGATGCTACACTAGACGCAACACAAGGCGATACAACAATAACAGTAAACGCAGGAGACGGAGAGTCGTTTCCTTATGCAACTGATGGAAATGATTTATCGGACACAATTAAAAAAGCAAACATTATTGTAATTGCCAAAGATGGTTTCGATCAAAACTCTGCAACAGTAGCAGCAGGACAATATATAGATTTAACAGATTCTAATGTTGATGTAACATTAACATCAACGCAATCAATGAAAATTGATTTGGGTGGAGCAATTACAACAGCAGGAACTCAATCAAGATTAGTTAAAATCCTAGTAAACGTATTAAAATCAGATGATACGCCTATAGATAAAAACTTAGAAGAAGGTATCTATGTTAAGATTGATACAGCATCACACCCATTCGGAACAACAGGGGAGTATCCATTAGGACTTAGCGATGGTTATGCCATTGAAAGTATTACAGCAGGCTCTAACGGAGATTATGCAACAGGGCAAACAGATGTTACGGATCAATTTAGATTCTTTAATGGTCAAACAGATAACTATTATGGCCATTGTAAAATATTTAAGAAGTCAACGAGTACATTAGATTTATCTACAAACAGATATATCGTTGTTAAACTAAAATATTTCTCACATAACGTTACAGGCGCAGGATTCCATTGTGTAGACAGTTATCCTGTAGACGATGCAACAAGTCCTGCAGCAAATACAATAAGAACAGAAGAAATTCCTATTTACAAATCTTCAAAAATGGGAGACTTTGATTTAAGAAATACAATTGACTTTAGACCGTCAATGACAAATACAGCAGCATCGTCAAGTACATTAGCAGGAGCTACGGTTAATCCTAGTACAGCAGAACAAATTAATAGACCTTCAGGTGGTTTACAAAATCCTGTTCCTGTTAAAACATTTACAACAGACTTTCAATTTTACAGAGGCAAAAAACTAGCAGTATATATTTCCAAAGATGGAGATATTAAATATATTGAAGGCGCATACGCAGACAAACCATTGTTCCCACAAGTACCCGCAGGAGGTATGGAACTTGCAAAAATAGATTTACCGGCGTATCCTTGTTTAGCCCCTGAAGCGGCTAAAAGAGTTAATAGGCCAGATTACGCAATTAGAGTACAACAAACATTCCATAGAAGATATACTATGCGAGATATTGGTGTACTAGAACAAAGAATTAAAAATCTTGAATACTACGCATCATTAAATTTACTAGAAACATTTGCTAAAAATCAAACTATTGTAGATAGCACAGGTGTTGATAGATTTAAAAATGGTATTTTAGTAGACCAATTTACAGGACATAAAACAGGTGCTGTTTCAGATCCAGATTACAAAATTTCAATTGATCCTAAACGTAAATTAGCACGTCCATTCTTTGCATTGGAAAATGTCCCTTTACAAACATCTTCTGATATAGGTGGTAGAAATACACCACTAGCAGATAATAAATTGGTAAGAGGAAAACATATGGTATCATTACCTTATGAAAGTATTCCTTTTATTTCACAGACACAAGCATCGCAAACAGAAAACTTAGTTAAAGAATTACAATTTGTTTATACAGGTGATTTAACATTAACACCTGATATTGATAACTTTGTTGCAACAGATGTACAACCAGCAGTCACAACAAACTTTGATGGCAATTATGATGCCTGGGAAAACATGGCAAATGCTTGGGGTACACAATGGGGAGCATGGGAAGATGTTGGAGCCGCACAGGTTGTTGCAGAAAGTTCACAAGTTCTAAATACATTTGGAACAGGTAATTCAGGATCAAATTTTTCAAACGCTTCAACATTCACTACACAAACAATAGAACAATCACAAACAAGACAAGGCACATCATTAAATATTTCAGCAACTACTGAAACACAAAGTTTAGGTTCAAGTGTTGTAGACGTAAGTTTCCAACCATTTATGAGAGCTAGAGCGATTGTGTTTAATGTTAGAAGATTGAAACCTAATACTAGAGTTTACGCATACTTCGATGGTGAAGATGTAAATGAATTATGTAGGCCTAATGATGGCGCACTAGGAGCTAACTTAGTAACAGATGCAAACGGAACTCTTGTAGGAGTATTTGAATTACCTGCAGGAAGATTTAGATCAGGATTAAGAATATTTAAGTTAGTAGATCAATTAGAAGGATCATCCTCTCCTATTAGAGCTATTGCAACGGCAAACTATGAGAGCACAGGACTAAGACAACAGACGCAAGAAAATATTATTGCTCTTAAAACTGCTAATGTTTCATCAACAGAGCACTCTGAAGATAGAGTAGTTACAGATCAAAGAACAAATATAAGCATTGGCCGAGGCACACCGTTGCCACCGCCACCTGCTCCACAAGTCCATCACCATACACCAACGTACATTGGACCTCCTGGTCCGGTTGGTGCTCCAGGTCCAATTGGCCCTCCAGGAGAAGATGGCCCTCCAGGAGAAGATGGAGAACCAGCAGACGTAGATGCAATTGTAGAAGAGGTCATTGAAGAAATAACACCATTGATTCCGGAACCTGATCCGGCGCCAGAAGTCGTCCCAGATCCGGTTGATGATTTCCCACCGTTTACAATACCAGATTTTGGAGAACTTAGACTTGATCTCCTAGGAGGTATGGACCCATTAGCGCAGACATTTAAAATTGAAGGACTGCCTGGTGGAGTGTTTATAACAGGTGTAGATGTTTATTTCAAAACAAAATCTGATACAAGAGGCGTTACAATGGAACTTAGAGAAGTAGTAAACGGTGTTCCAGGACCTCGAATACTTCCTAATGGATCTGTTTATAAAAGCTCAGCGAATATTAACTTATCAACAACTGTTGATGGAGTAACAACATTTAACCCAACTTACTTCATGTTTGATGATTTAGTTTATCTTAAGAATGACACAGAATATTGTATTGTACCTAAACCAGAATTAGATGACCCTGGTTTTGAAATATGGATTGCAGAACTCGGTGCAAATCAATTTGGTACAACCAATAGAATTGATAAACAACCTCATTCAGGTATGTTCTTTAGCTCTGCTAACAACAGAACTTGGACACCATATCAGAATCAAGATATGATGTTTAGAATTAGAAGAGCTAGATTTAAGAAGGGTTCAACACTAACAGGTACTCTAAACAATGACCAAGTAGATTACGCAAACTTTACAGATTTCTCTACATCGGTTAAAAAGTTTAGTCCTGGAGCCAACGTTGTAGGATTTACAACATCGGTCACAACAGCAGGTACAGGTTATACAGGATCAACACCAACTGTTTCTGTAACACCTGCAACAGGAGATACAGGTACAGGATTAGCGTTGACAGCAGTAGTCACAGGAGACACGGTAACAGGACTTACAGTAACAAATCCAGGGAGTGGCTACAAAAAAGCACCAACAATTACTATATCACAAGAAGGTGGAGGTACACAGGCAACAGGTACAGTAACATTATGCAGAGGACTTGTAGAGTTTTGGAATGATCTTTACAATTATGCTGCACTTGCAATTAAACCTGATTTATCAACTAATGTATCAAATTCATTTACAACAGGTATGCTTGTAGGAGATAGTACAGGATATGCTACATTATCTTCATTTACAGATAAAGTAGTAGACGAAGTAGCGCTAAACTTTGGTTTAATGATGCCAGGTGACGCTGTTAGAGTAGATGCAGAAATTGCACTTACAACAACAAGTGCAGCATCAGCGAATACAACATCATACGAACCAATTGATTTAAACTTAACAAAAGAGTTGAGTGTACAAAAAACAATATATGGTTATTCTAATGAAGCAACCACATATTCAGGAACTAAGACTGCAGGAGTTAGAATTAAATTCCATACAATTAATGATAATGTTTCACCAATATTAGATATGGCACAAGCAGACTTGCTATGTATTAAGAACGAAATAAACAATGATGCTACAGGTGAAGATGGAAGGGGAGCAGGAAACGCATCCTCAAGATATATTAGTAGACGTGCAATACTAGAAGAAGGCATGGATGCTGAGGATCTTAGAGTATATTTAGATGCTGAATTGCCTAATGATGGTGATATTAAAGTATATGCTAAATTACAAAATGCAGCAGATCCTGGAGACTTCCAAGAGGATTTAAGTTGGTTTGAATTAACCAAAACAGGATACCCAGCAGAAGCAACAGAAGAACTTGCAGAATATTATTGGACAGTACCAAGTAAACCTAGTTCAGGTAAAAACATACAAGGATTAAATGGTTCAGGAATATTTGAATATGATTTAGATGTTGTAAATGCAGTTAGTTTAACAGGCGGAGGTTCTGGTTATACAAGTACACCTACAGTTAGTGTTACTGGCGGAGGAGGCTTCGGCGCTCAAATTAGAGCAGAGGTTACAAGTGGTGCAGTAACTTCGTTGATTATAGAAAATCCAGGAAGAGAATATACTAGCGCACCAACAATAACAATATCAGGCGGTGGAGCAAGTTCTGATGCTACAGCAACAGCTACAATAGGAACAGTTACATACACAGGTTACAAAACATTTGCTGTTAAGGTTGTTCCATTAAGTTCAAATACAGTAGAAGTTCCCAAGATGAAAGACTTGAGAGCTATAGCGTTGCAGGCATAACATGGAACAGTTTAAAAAAGACATTATAAATATTGAAAACGATAGAAATCTAGTGAGAGATAAAAACTCTAAAGCTGTTCTTAGTAGAGATTTAGAAGGTTTACAGGCCTATAAAATGCAAAAGATTCATAGGCAAAGAATTTTAGAGTATGAAAAAGATATAAATACACTAAAGGAAGAGATATCTGAGATTCGTACTTTAATCACAATGATTTCAGAGAAAATAATTAACAGGTAGGAAATATGGCAACCATTACATTAAGATCAGCTAAAGGTAGTCCGTTAACGAATAACGAGGTTGACGCTAACTTCACTAATCTGAATAATGATAAGTACGAGTCAGGAAGTAATGTAACTCTTGGAACCGTTTCAGGTACAACAGTAACAGCTTCAGGTAATATTACGGCACAAGCGTACGTTATTAGTTCAATTAATTCAGGAGTAGCAGCAGCCGGTTCAGATCAATCAGGCGGGACAGCCCTAGCAAAAACATTTAATATCGTAACTAGCGCAACAGCAAGTTCCGCAGAAGGAGTCGTACTCCCAGATGCAGTTATGGGACTTACAGTAGAAATTTTAAACGATACATCTACTACAATTAAGGTGTATCCTTATAGTGGAGAAACTATTGACGGTGGTACAGCAGATGCAGCAGTAAATTTAGCAGGCAAACATTCATTAAAACTTGTTTGCACAAGCGCATCTAACTGGGTTAGACTAACACCAAATATTATTTATGATTCTTCAGGTACAAGACTAAACTAAAGGAAAAGTAAATGAGACCATTAAGAGTTAAAGCATCAAGTTATCCGGTAAGTTCTAGTAACTTCCAAGGGTTGCAGGAAATGACAGACGCGGAAATTAGAAACTACTATGCAGCAGTTCTAACAGAAGACTTTGCTACTAATACTGATGGTACAGGTACTGCAGAACTAAACGTTACAACAGACGGTTCAGGTTCAGGTACAACAATAGGAACGGCAACAGATACAAAAAGAACAGAAGCCGTAGGTACTCACCCAGCAAGTGGTGGTACAACAACTGTTACAACATACACAGCAAAGCAAGTTAATGCAGCAGCATCAGAGAGTATTACAAATAGACCTCTTGGTTATGAGACTTCAGGTACAACAGGTGCTAACCAATTCAATGATTCAGAACTAGATACAGACATTCTAGATAAAGTTATTGCTGATATGGTAACAGAAAACACATATACAGTAGGCCAATATAAACTAGCAACAAGTGCACCAAGTGGTGGAACTTGGACTTCACGTTATACAATCACAAACACAGAAGTAGATGGTACAACCACAAATTATTACATTTGGCAAAAGACAGCAGCTACAACAGCAAAAGTTTCAAACAACAAACCAGTCAAATATGATTCAGGTGTTAAAGAAATGACAGAAGCTGAGATGGAACAAATAACACCTAACTTAAGAAACAGAATTATCGACAATACAATAGGTACATATAAATTACAGGCCAGCTCACCTTCAGGTGGTACTTGGGTTAGAATGGGAGACTATTACTACGATACTAGAAAAGAAATATCATCACAAGGTTACGAAGGAAGTTATACAGGTAACTATACAGGTGGGTACACAGGAGCTAAAAACTACGCAGGAAGTTACTCCGGAGATTATTCAGGCAACTATACAGGAAACTATTCAGGAACATCTGCTTACTCAGGCACATACGCTGGATCCTATACGGGCTCTTATACACCGTTCTTTGCTGGGTATCAAGGTCCTACTTCTTATTCAGGTACATATACAGGATACTATACAGGTTATTACACAGGCGCTAAAAACTACGCAGGTACATATTCGGGAACTTACTCAGGTTCATATACTGGATACTATGCGGGCACATCAGCATATTCAGGAACCTATGCAGGTACATATACTGGTTATTATTCTGGAGACACTATACAATCTTCAAGTGAAAATGTGTCTAACGTAGCACTGTGGGTAAAGACTGCAAACTAATATAAATAACTTTACATTATTGTTCATTATGGAGATATTATGGCAAAGGCGAAAAAGAAGATTGATCTATCAGGCATAGAAATCACTCCCGCACCAAAAGAAAAAGAAGAACCGAAATACATCTTTAAAGATCCCTATTGGTCTAACAAAAAGGCCAAACATATTATAGCGGTAGTAGAATATCCTAACGGTAAAATAGCAACAGCGTCCATTCAGGACTCAGACGGCAAAAATCCAGACTATAAAAGAATCATTGAAGAGTTCGGTGAAGAACAAATTGATGCTAATACAGAAGAAGGTTTAAAAAGACGTGAAGAAAATATAAAGAAACGTCTAGCTAGAAAAGAAACTGAGGAGATTAGGCGCAAACAAGAAATGCTATTTAATACAAAATTAGAAGCATTTGAAATAGCCGCTGTTAAGGAATCTAAAAATACAGACTTAAAAAGACTTATACGAAAAGCCAAAACTCCTTTAGAGGTAGGTGCATTAACATCTATACTAATACAAGAAGATTTAATTCAACGAGGAGTAATCAGTGGAAAAGAAGATACCTGATAACGGGTTTTTAATTGTAGCGTCCAAACACGAACGCTTTTATCAAGCAGCCATAGAATTATGTGACTCTATAAAACTATTTTGGCCTGAGGCGCATATCACTTTATTTACATCTCATGAAGAATGGATTAAACCTACAGATTGGAATGTAGCAGATAGTATTGTTTGGTGGGAAGTACCTAACCATATACGAGCTAAATTGTGGGCTCTATCACAAACACCTTACAAAGGCATAACTTGTTACTTAGATGCTGATATGGATTGTCAGCATGAAGATGTAAAAGATATATTTGACCAGCTACCAGATGATTTAGATTTAATATTTACACCCATAAGAGAATACAACGCAAAATTAGTACAACTTTCAAATACAGAAAGAATGACAATGCACTGCGGTATGTTTTTATATAGAAACAAACCTAATGTCTTAAAATTAATGGATAGTTGGTATGGGGAGTTTTTAAAACAACAATTAAAAGATGAAGAAGGTTACAGTTATGTACATGACATAGGAGAGTATCCTGAGGAAGCTAGAAAGTGGGATACCTTTACTATGTGGAAACTTTTAACCTATAGCGACCACGGAGTCAAATGGGATGAAAACTTAAAAATAAGATGGAATATGATTAACGGTCATTTGCCAGAAGAATTAGAAGGAGAAGAAATAGTTTTTTGGCATTATTCAATCCCTGGACATGAGATTTATAAAGACAGATAATGAGATTTACTAAATTAGGATCAGAACTTTCAGCAATAATTACACCCTTTTCAGATTGGTTTTTTCAACAGGACTTAACAGAACTAAATGAACTAGCTAAAGCAAATGAAAAGAATACAGGTGAGAGTATTGATTACTGTTGCGGTGAAGATTATTTAGATATAATTGTAAAGAAAGACGGACAGCACATAGGTTATCCTGAGATATCTTATTCATACGATATGAATATGGATAAAACTCCAGAGCATTTTAGAAAACCATTGTGGGATATGAATACAGAATTGTGTGCATATTTGGGTGCTAGAAACACAGCAGTTTCCGTGTACTATCCGGAAGGTGGATTCATGGGTTGGCACAACAATTGGAATGCCCATGGTTATAATATATTATTATCTTACACAAAGAACGGAGGAGGGTATTTTAAGTTTAGAGACCCTGAATCCAAAATAGTCAATACAATGTACGATCCTCAGGGTTGGTCCTCAAAAGTAGGGTATTATGGGAGAGGAAGAGAGCCAGATAAAGTATATTACCACTGCGCCGGCACAACGGAACCACGTATTACACTAGGATTCGTAGTCCCAGACGAGGATATGTGGTTAATGATGATAGAAGATATTGAATCAGATGCCTAAGTTATTGTTTTTACAGTAAAAAAGACTTCAAAAGATTAGCGAAAAAAGGTTGACTTTAGGTTCCGTAGATGCTATCATATATAGTATAAAGTAAAAAAGTGAGGTAATAAATGTACTTAGATAACGAAGTAAAAATAGCAGGCGAAACAGTAACAAAGCAACGTTACGGAATGGCTAGCGTTCATGATGAGAACAAAACTTTTACAGGTGACGTTCTTTTTACAGATCAACTTAGAGCAGATCCTAATGGTAATATTTGGGATAAGAGTATTGAAATGAAGTTTCAAGAAACAGCTCAAGTAGATGGTCTTACAGTATGGAAATCAAACGGTGAGGTTCCATTCGCAGACATGCTATTAGACTTTGTACAAATTGGTGCAATTACATTTGAACAAGCAGAGTTCTCACTAATACAAAAGGCAAAAGACGACAAAGCAAGTCTTAGTAATTTAGTGAGAGATCCTGAAACAGGAAATATTTACTTAGGCGAAGGTGCCCTAAGTTACAGAGACGAAAGATTAGCAAAAATTGAGGCTGCGTAATGATGGATGTAATTTTTGACGTAGACGGAACATTGATGGATATTGAACACAGAAGGCATTTTGTTGTTCAACGTCCAAAAGACTTTGACGCTTTTAGAGAGGCAACTAGCCAGGACACTGCTAAGGAAGATATCTTCGCCGTTGCCAAAGCTCTAAAAGCAGCAGGGCACAGAATAATTATTTCTTCAGGTAGAAATAAATCTCAACGTGCTGTAACTTTGAAACAGTTAATGGGTGCTGGTTTAGTATTTGACGCATTATACATGAGGTCAGATAAAGACTTTAGGCCCGATGACGAAGTTAAATCTCAGATGTTAGACAAAATGATTGAAGATGGATTTAATCCTACTATGGCATTTGATGATAGACAAAGAGTCGTTGATATGTGGAGAGACAGAGGTTTAACAGTTGCACAGGTGGCTCCAGGTGACTTCTAACGTTAAAGCACATATCATATCTTATTTCGGTAGCAGAGACTATCCGGAAGCTAGAAAGGTGAGAGTAGATAACCACCGTAAACAGGTGGAGTTTTGGAAAGAATATTATCCTGATATGCAAATAAAAATACTTGCACAGGATTATGATGATGAAGACTATATTGATGGGTGTTCTTACATAACACATCACGGTGGTCTACTCACACCCGGTAAAGCAAGAAATGTCCTATTACAGGACTTTTATAATGATGAAACTTATGAATGGGCATTGATGATGGACAACGATGCAGTTCTTAAAATTCATCCAGAGTTTCCTAATATTACAGGTATGAATATTTGTGAGGCTCTTACAAATTATCCCGAAAACTTTGATGGTATAGATTTGTTTATGCCCCATTGGGACGGACGTCCTGGTGATGGAGCATTTAAGGACAAGTATAATAATATTGATCCTAAATATCAGAACATAGATTGGAATAATGAAATGTGTTTTGATAGAAAGTTTGCTAGCTGTAAAGGAACAATTTTCTTCCTTAGGCGACTAGACAAAAAGATATATTTTAACGAAGAGTTTATGTATATCGACGGACAATTATTAGTAGGTGAAGATGACTTCTTTGCATTAGAAGTAGCAATGAACGGCTACAAAACATATATGCTAAGGAATATTATTCTAAAAGAATTCACCTCACCAAGTACACACGCAGGAGCACAAAATACACGAAAAGCAGAAATGTTAAAAGGTGATGATGTGTTTCGTAAAGCGTATAATTTCCCTGAGGGCAGAGCTAAGTGGTATGCAAGTGCTGGTAAACAGCATGGCATCTACATGGATTCTAGAATAGTTAGGCCTTATAATAACAAATATGAACCAGCAAGTTTGGAGGACTTATTCTAATGCCAAAAACATCTGACCAACGGATACCCAAAAAATATTTAAAAAAGGCAGGAGCTTACAAAAGAACTAAAAGTGTAAGACGTATAAACAAACATGGACTGCCGGTATTTAATACTACAAATGATGCCTCATCACATCCTGACAGGCCACAAAAATGTATGACCCCTGGTTGTAATAATAAACCAGATATAAGTGGGGGTAATAAAACAGGATTTGTTTGGAGATTTTGGTGTCAATCTTGTACAAAGGAAGAAAGAGCTAAGGAACAAGGGTTTGAAACCATGTTAGAGTATGAAGATCATATTGCTAAAAGAAATGGTTGGATAGATAACGCTGATGCTAGTAGAACAGGATATTTAAGACATAGAAAAGATTATTGTGAGAATAGAGATGGTAGCGTAATAGGTATTCCATGTCCATTAGGTGATAATCCAATGATAAATCCTGTTAATAATCCAGAGGTTTTCGAAGATAAAGATAATAAACGTGGCTATTATCATGGTTTAGTAGTACACAAATCCTGGAACGGACTATTACACGTCGACCATAAAAACGGAGACCCTAGTGATAATAGGCCAGAAAATTTACAAACATTATGCGTTTGCTGTCATGTAATTAAGACAGCACAAGAAGGAGACAACCACACTGCTGGTAGAAAAGAATTAGGCATCGCCTAATATTAAGGCCCTGGGCACCTCACTTACTTTACTTCAATAAGACCCAGGGCCTTTCTTACCTATGAAGTCCAGTGAACTCCTCGATAAGTGCCTTGTTTCATTTTAGTTGGGGAAACAGGAATAGCGTCGTGTTTAACGCCTCTGTAAATGCCTGGCAAAGACTGTGCTTTCTCTTTGGCCAGGGCTTTGTAAAATGTACCTCTATAATACATAATACGCCTCCTTGGTTGAAAGCGCGTTCCTTCGACATCATCGTCTACTTCCGTGTGTAAGTAAATGAACTTACACATGAACGTAAAAATATTTATACTTAATCGTACTTAGAAAATTGCAAACGGACTAATGCCTTTCTAATTATTGCTATGACTGTTAAGAGTGAAAAATTAGCAAAAGCAGCAACTTCTGATGTCGTTTCGAAGTAATCTATGCACGTTTTGATTATAATTACACTCAAAGGAAACATAATTATAGCACCTATAAAAGTGTCTACACTAGCCTCATGCAATGCTTTCTTTACTTTATTATTTTTTGCCAATCGCCATGAACCTGTCATAATAAACTTTTCCATTCCAATCATAATAGAACTGTTTAATTTTACCGCTATAATCAATGTCTTTAAGTCCTGCATTTTCAATTAGCGCTTTCTCACTATCAACACAATTAATACCATACATCTCTTCTATTACATTAGAGTTTTGCACAGCAAATATAGCGTGTTTATTGGCAGTTCTTAAATCATGTAAAGGATACATTTGCTCAGAGCCCATTGTTATAACTACATCTACTTTCAATTGATTTAATTCATCAAAGGCAAATGGTATATCTAAGTTCCAATGATTAACTTTTATATACTCTTCAGCAATATAATGCTTATTAAAAACTTTAGAAAGTTCTAAGGCTTCGTTGTCTATATCTACCAAATGTAATTCTCCTATATCTAAATTTTCACATAGTAAAGGAACAAGTGGTACACCTAACCAACTATTTAATACTAGAACCTTAAATTGTTCTTCTTTCATATAGCCATCTAAACTATTTTTTAGTTCTTCGACTAGCCATATAGCCGCTTCCATTGTATTAGGATTTAGAGCCTGTCTAAAGTCGTCGTGTTTATGTTTCATTTCATGTTCAACTTTAGCAAGGCCGTCGCCCCAATGTTGTAAGTTATTTAAAAAATTAAAATTTAACATCTTCTTTTCTTCCCATTGAATCAAATAAACAAACATAAGGTATTTGTCTATAAACTTGTAATTCTACATCATGAGGATAAACATACCCATGATTATAACTATAAAACCAACCTAAAGGAAAGTATTTTATTCTTGCTACACCCTTGTGCATAAAGAAATTATCTATCCCACGGTAGTACCATAGTATTTTTTCTAAATGTGTTTTAAAATATAGAGTGATATTTTCCTTATCCAAATTATCATTCCATCTTAAAATACTGCTATTTAAATCTGTGTATTTGTGAGGCACATGACTTGTTTCTTTTTTCATTTTGTCTAAATCGTGCCAATGTGTCTGACCAAAACATAAACAGTCTTCAGGATCAAAGTTTGCTATGTCATCTATATTCTTTTGTATAATAACATCTAAGTCAAAGAATAAATTTTCACCTTTTTGTCTTACAACATTATCATCAAACAGATACATTTTATTCCACCACTTTTTTAATCTGTTTCCTTTTGGTAGTGGTATGACGGTAATATCTCTATCAATTCCTTTTGGGTTTTCAGTTAGGCAATAGAACTTAAAGTCCATAGATAAATTTTCTTTGCACGCTTCGTAGATTTTGTCTACGTGCTGTGCAGAATATTTACTGCCCCATTTTACTGTATAGATATTCACCAGTGTCTTAATACTCCTGATATAATAAAGAAACAAGTAAAGAAGTTTACAAGAACAATTACTGTTCTAAAACCTGCTACTATAT
>MDSW01072823.1_pt1 | contig 32426 bp, 20 predicted proteins | sample 811171 | NCBI WGS metagenome assembly MDSW01 (sample SAMN05326641, study PRJNA326480) | marine metagenome | isolation source: seawater | place: Atlantic Ocean: North West | collected 2012 | reverse complement strand
TCCGAGTGCTGGGGGGAATGCAACGATTGATCTTCAATATCAAACGAGCTGGGAGAATATGAAACTTATTAACCATCGGCCTACCCGAGGTAGTTTTGGTATTCAGGATGCTCGGATTGTTTCAGCAGGTGACCCTAGCGGATCAGTACTGTTATATCGACTGAGCACGGGGGGGTTGGGCCATATGCCTCATTTGGGTGCCGGAACACCGGATGCGATGGCGATTGATTTAATAAAACAGTGGATTGAGGAGTTGGAAACCCCTGAGGCGGATGCCCTAGTTGTTGATGTGGATCAGGCGGTAATTGGTTCTCGAGGTAAACAGCCCGTTTCTGCTGCATTGGCGACTGTGTTGGAGGCTTATGCGATCACAACGCAGGAAAAGGCATTGGCGTTAATTCATAAGAATGTCGATGGTTCCGAGCCACCACTGGAGTTAGGCCTCTATCGGCCTTTTGTTGACCCGGCAGTATTGCCCCAAACCTTGGGAGCGAATGTCGACTTTGAAAGTGTACTTAAACTTGTTGGGGATGCTTCACGAGGCCGACAACTATTTCTTAATACGCAAGGAATACAGTGTAAAAACTGTCATCAGGTAGGCTCCGTTGGAAAGGCTGTAGGTCCTTCGCTAGAGGACATTGCGAAACGCCTTGATCGTCATGCGGTGTTAGAGAGTATTGTACAGCCGTCTGCCAGGATCGATGCAAAATATGCATCCTATGTGATCGAAACGGTTAACGGACACGTGTATTCAGGTATTCTTCAGGCACGAAGTCCAAAGCAGATAGTTATCGTCGACGCGGAGGGAAAAAAGACGAGTATCCCAACCGTGGAGGTTGATTTGATTGAACGTCAGGACAAGTCATTGATGCCTGAGCTACAGGTGAAAGATTTGACAGCACAACAAGTTGCTGATTTGGTTAAGTTCATTAAGAGTGCCAGGTGACTTCGGCTAAACCGTCTGTCTGAGGACATAAATCTTTTGGATATCGTAGAGGTAGACATTCACTGAAAGAGTTTGGGGTGGGCATATCCTGCCCCCGATTTAAGTCATCGCGCCGCAGCAAATGCAGGTAAGTAATAAAAATGCTGCGAAAACGCCGCCAAAGATTTTGAGCCCAAGAATCAGGGGCTTTTTATACTCGCTTTGTATAAATTCGAACGGACGCGTCGGTTTGTCGGTGGCTTGCTGAGTAGGCCTTGCTGACGTCCTCGGTTTGTTACCGCTGCCAAAGGTCTTTACACGTTCGAGCACGGGTACTTTTTGCAGTGTCGGTGGAGCGTATTTTGAGATGGACACCGGGGCCGGCATGTAACCCAGTGTTTCTGATACATCAGCCATTTGCGTCTGCTGTAAATCATGCGTTTGGCCGCTTGTGCTTGCCCGTTCTGGCTCACCGCTTGTTTCGTGAATGCTTAATTGCTTTGCCTGAGGTATGAACTCCGCTTTTTCAGGCTCTTTGTTCTTTTGTGGTTTCCTTGCCTTGCGAATCTCATGACGGTCACCCTTGTCAATGCTTCGTTTGGCTATCAGTTTGGGTTCCGGCACTTCTCCTTCATCCGCCTTAGCTTCGGAAGGAACTATGCTTTTCAATACAGACTCGGACCTAGCTGGGCTCGGCTCAGAATGAGTTGGGGCAGGAGTATGGTCAGCATCAGCTGGGGGTGGTGCCGGGCTAGGAATGGAGATGACACTTGTAGCCAGCAGTTTGTAGTGTTTGTATGAACTGTCCCAGTCTAAGAACCTGACCGTAAATGAATGTTCTTCACCGCGACTCCAGGTTTCGGCCTCTTCATTCATCGACGTGGGCAGCAGGATTTTCACTTCGGAATCGATCCTCTTGACCGTTCCAAGGAATCCATACCCGTCCCGGTATCCGTTTTCACGGACGTAACTGTAGTTGCGTGCAACTTCTTTGGCTGTCGTTGTTATGGAATATTCGCCATTGGCCTCTCTGAGTTTATCGATCTCACGTCGCCTGTCATAAGACGAATCGATCTTTTCAAGCGATATAAGGGTATGGATGATATCTGTGGCCATCGGTCTATTTTAATTGCGTCGCCTGTTCGGTTGAATGGATTCAGTTGAGCATGGTCTGGGATATTGATGCTTCTCAATGCGGATTGCTTAGTTCTTTATTTCCCAGACATGGAGTTCGTTTTTGCTGGCTAATGCGTAAAGGAATTTTGAGTTTGGTGAAAATCGGAACCAATCGTATTTCGTTGCTTTATCATCACCAAGTCTAGTGATCACTTCTCCGGTCATAAAGTTGATGACCCAAATCTCATTAGAATTGTTGTTTGGGGAAAATGCCAAGTGCGTTCCATTGGGAGCCATGTTTATGGAAGACGGTGAACCGACTAGACCGTTGATTGCCCAGTAGGGACGCTTAAATGAAGTCTGGTAAATTCGAATCTGGCGGTCCTGGTTAATTGTTGCAATGTAGTTGGATTGATGAGTACTTGAGTGCATCTTGAACGGGATGCCGTTGATCGATGATTGCCAGCTAGGCTCTGAGTTGGAGTTGTAACCGACTAACTGATCGTGCTTATCATTGATTGTAATGAGCCGGCTAGGTACCGTGGAGAGCGTGGGGTAATTTAGCGGAGGGCTGGCCTGTAACCCAAACGGAGTTTTAGAAGTTCCTATCGCAGAAAGATTAAATTCGTGGAGAGTAACCTTGCCTGAGATGTCTCGAGTGAAGGCAAATCCGTTGAAAGGTGCCAGATAGATCGAGCTGGCATCGGTGAAGTTACTTGTTTCCATTATTGGCTCGCTGTTAGAGTTTAGTGGCCATGAGTAAACCATTAGCTTTGAAGATGGTTTACCACCCTGATGCAGCAGGACCTTAGTTCCATCCTCGGAGAACGAAATGCCTTTGATTTCGGTCCGGATACCTACCGGAGTTTCGTCTTTAATGCTTCCTGCACGCGTTTCAAAACGATAGGCATGTAGTACTTTGCGAGTTGAAATTAAAATGGCAGGCTCGTTCGGGTGCATCCAGATCGATGATGGGTAGGTATTCCCTGAAATGTCATCCATAGTGAAATCAGGAGTACGTGTGTTTAGCGATGCTCGTTTCCAGACTCCACGAGTTGGGATCGCTGCCCAATCACGTTCATTCGGTGCTTGGGGTTCGATGATGTCTTGCGGTTCGGAAGTGAAGATTTCCTCATGTTGGGAGTAAGCAGTGTATGACCGGTAAGGGTTTCTCGACTCTTGGTCGAAGATAGAGTATACCCAGATGACAACGCCCGCCGTGACAAGGATCATCAAGGTTCCCAGTGAAGTTGAAAATATTTTTTTCTTGGATGCGGTTGCAGCTTTATGGGTAAGCGTCTTCCTGCGAGTGCTGCTTCTTGGTCTATTGGTTTCGGAATGAGGCCTAGTTTTGTGCGAAGAGCCTGCCGTTGTAATCGCCGCAGCTTTAGAGGATTTGTTTTTCTTGAGGCCTTTGCGACGTTTGTTCTTGCGAGATTTTCGTGGTTTCCGGGCGTTTGGATCCTTAGTTCTTTTGTTAGGAGCAGCGACAGTTTTCGAGCTGACCGGTGGAGGCGGGAGATTGAGTGAGTCAACGTTTACGGCGTCAAGGGTAGATTCCAGTTGAGACGGAGGAGGCGATTTAAGTTTGGCTGAATCCCCCGGTTTCTGTTCCGGAGCTTCTAAGGCTTGCGGTGTTGCTTTTTTAGGCTCAGGCTCGGATTCGGGTTTAGATGTAGATTCCTGCTTAGATTTAGGTGCAGGCCCAGTCTCGTGCGCTGATGGTTCTGTGGTTGTTACAGCTGGAGCCTCCTGATCGGTTTTCTCATTTTCTAAAATGTGATCGGATTCGATTGTCGGTTGAGAGTCAGTCGTGGTTCGATCGTTTGTTTCGCGCTCATTTTCTTCCAGTGTTTGAGCAATGGATTCCCTATCTAGTGTTTCTTGCGGATCGTCATGGCTCGTAGCTTCAAGTGGGGGAGGACTAGCATCGGAAGCGAGTGTGTCGACGGTGACTTCGTCTGGAATTGCTAGCCCGCGAACAAGCATTTGGTAACGTTCATAAGCGGAGTCGAATTCATGGAAGCTTACGTGGGCGGTGACCGTTCGGCCCTCATTCCAGTCGTCGATTTCGTCATTCATGTTCGCAGGGAAGACGAGCTTGAGCTCCTGTTCTCCATTGGCCATTGTTCCTACGACGGATCGTCCATCACGAAAACCATCTTCTCGAATATACCCATAGAATCGTTCAATCTTGTCGATGACGATTTGTACGGTAAAACGTTCGTCCGAAGGCATTGATTCGATGGCTCGGCGGCGATCGTAATTTGAATCAATCGCGTTGAGACGTTCTATCTCCGTATATATGTCAGGGGATGCCATGTAATTCCTGCTGTTTGCAATTTTCTAAAACTGAGACAAGTAATCTGCCATCCTATATGGTGCTAAAGCCGCCTGTCATGAGGCGCAAAAAACCGATGAAGTGTATAGATCGCAGTCGTGTCGATAGCACCAGTGGCGCAGTTTGCGATCCACATTATTTGGTTGATCATTTATCCGGACCACAAATAGGAATGATCCCAACTTGTCAAACCGAGCTTCTGTTCCCGTTTTTATAGAAAGACCCTCATGGCCAGACAGTAGAACGATGAGGCTTAGGATACGGTGCATGGTTGAAGAATGCTGGGAGGGTTGGTGACGTCCGTATGTCATTACTTTTATTGTAACATTAGTGCCAAATTGGATGTTAGCAATGTATGAGGCCCAAGGTGTAAATAGCCAGCACTAGGGCTATACTAAGAATTCGAGAGAATGCGAAGGAGTTTCAGTCATTAAATAAAGGGCATGATAATATGTCTGTCGAGACAGGTTCCGTAAAGTTTGCCATTCTAGGGACGGCTAGAATAGCCACTAAAGTCGGGGAAGCGATTCATAATACGGAAGGTGCAGAGCTGGAATTGATTACTAGTCGTACGCTCGAAAATGCGCGGGCCTGGAAGGCGGAACACGGTGCCAATGTTGCCGCAGAAGGATATGAAGTTGCACTGTTGCATCCGGAGATTCAGGTAGTCTACATTCCTTTACCACCATCAATGCATAAAGAATGGGCTGTGAAAGCAGCGGAAGCAGGTAAGCACGTGCTCTGTGAGAAACCCCCGGCTTTAAATTCTGCCGAGGTTAAAGAAATGTTAGCAGCCTGCAGGGCGAACGGCGTTCAGTTTATGGATGGAACAATGTGGTCACATACTCCCCGGGCACAGGATATGAAAACCGTTTTGAACAGTGGTCAGCTTGGGAAGTTGAGACGCGTTGTGTCCGCTTTTAGCATTCAGATGCCGGAGACTCCAGATCAGCATCGCTACATCTCCGAATTGGGAGGGGGGGCATTGTATGACATTGGATGGTATTGTGTGCGTGCCGCATTATGGGCCTTCGATGCTGTACCAACTCATGTTTATGCATCGGCAACTTACCATCGGGGAGTAGATAAGAATGCGATGGCGATGATGTGGTTTGATGATGATCGTACGGCTAGCTTTGATTGCGGATATGATCTGACACGTAGGAAATGGATGGAGGTCGTTGGTGAATCCGGGAATCTTGTTTGTGACGATTTCCTATCACCCTGGGACCTCGAAAAACAACGCTTCTGGGTACATGACGATCAGGGAGTAGCAACGGAACACCAAAGTCGCAGTGTTGTGCAGGAGGCCTCGATGATTGAATCCATGGTCCAAATTTTGCGCTCGGGTGAACTGAACAGATTTTGGCCACAAATGGCCCTGGATAATCAGAGAGTGGTTGATGCGTTGATATTGTCGGCAAAGGACGGCATCAAGGTCGAGGTGAATTAGAATGGCGGAAGTGGTAGTTTCGGAAGCGATATCAGGCCCGGCTATGGATTCGCTGAAGGCGGAATTTGACGTTCTGTCTATCCCCAGCCTTTGGCAGGACGAAGATGCGTTAAGGTCTGCTATGAAGGATGCGAAGGCAATTATTGTTAGAAATCAAACCCAGGTTTCAGCAGCACTGATAGAGAGTTCCAGTCAATTGCAAGTTGTCGCCCGGGCTGGGGCGGGACTTGATAACGTTGATACTGCAGCAGCATCTCGGCGTGGTGTCGTGGTTACGTATGCACCTCGGGAGAATTCGCTCGCGGTCGCAGAATTAACGATGGGATTTTTACTGAATTTAGCAAGGGACATTCCCAGTGCTCATATTGACACACGTGCGGGCAATTGGAATCGTACTCATTTCGTGGGGACGGAATTGTCAGGTAAGATTCTAGGCTTAGTTGGCTTTGGACGGATCGGTCAACTGGTTGCCAAGCGAGCCGTTGCATTTGGTATGTCGATTGTTGCTTATGATAAATTTCTACCAAACGATGTTCCTCTTGTTGACCAGCTGGGAGTGAAAATGCTGGAATTTGAAGAGGTTTTGAAGCTGTCTGACTTTGTCTCATGCCATGTTCCGTTAGTCGCCGAGACTCATCACCTGTTTTCACACCACCAGTTCAGTCAGATGAAAGATAGTGCCTGCTTCCTGAATACATCACGAGGCGAAGTGGTGGACGAGCGGGCTCTGTATGAGGCATTGTCAATTGGAGGTCTCCGGGGTGCCGCGGTTGATGTTCGTGAAATCGAGCCGCCAGAGCCGGGCGGCTTAGCTGACTTAACGAACGTGATTGTTACCCCGCACATTGGAGCATTTTCACACGAAGCTCAAATGAGAGTTGTGGATGCGGTTTGCCATGACGTCCGAGCTGTCCTTAGGGGGGAACAGCCCCGAAATCCATTCGTTAGTAAATGAGAATTCGTTTGAGGTGGCCTCCAACTGATTGTCGTGCCCGCCAGGCTCAATCAGTTTCTTGACGTGGATGGAATAGAAGTGCCCGCCGCCGTTCTCGTTGTTTTTTATGGATCGATCGTGAAGGTGATTTGTTGAGCTTTAGAGTGATCTTCGGTTTCTTTATTCAGGTCCACTTCAAAAGGTCGTTCAATGCTGTTGCCGGCTAAGTCTTCGAGTCGAGGGTTGATTTGAATGTCGTAGTCTCCGGCTACCCATGGTTTCTGTGGTGTAATACGAATGCCAAGACCGTTTTGGGAGACTTCTTGGCGGGACTCGAGTGGTACTTTGCTAAGGAATACATTAAGAGCGCGATTGTTCAGTAAGGCATAGTCTAGTGGCTCATGAAACCGGATCGTTAGCGGCTCAAGAGTATCCGCCGATGGAACAGCTAAATCCCATAATTCTGGATCCGGTTGAAAATGATCCGGTTGCCCGGCGACAAAATTGAGCTTTGTCTCTTTTCCAACGGCCGATCCGGCAAGCGAGCACCAATGTGCATTGATGATCAATTGATATTCATGATCGGGCTCAAGGATTGGGCCAATTTCAACGTTTAAATTAACCCCTGTCTTTTGGCGGCCGGGGTGAAACCAAAGCGTCAGCCTGTCGCCTGTTCTGTTCCATAATTCTGTATGGCGAAATGGGCGTGGTACAAAGTGACCGGTTGTGATATCAAGTAACTTACAATGCTCCCAGGGGTTGTCCTGCTGCATTGGCTCAGAAAAGCTAAGGTAGAACTTCAGATGATTGGCCGGCAGCATTCCATGCGACGGCGAAATGCTTAATACAGGTACCCGTCCGTTCGTAGAATTCCAACGATAAGAAGAGGACTGGTTTGTAAGTAGATTAACAGCCTCGTAGTCCCGGTTGGGTAGCAGGGGAAATGAGGGAGTGAAGGAAACCAGTCCGTCCGTTCTGCGATAGATTCCATGCACGGGGAGAAGTTCATTCGACTTGGGGTCGCGTATTGCCAGTAAAAGGAAATCACTGTTGTTTTTGTGATCGGTTTCCGGGGGGACGATAACCGATATGACCGGACTCGATGCGTTTGACGCATCGATCGTCGGAACTTCGTTGGATTCCAGTCGTTGCTTAGCCGGCTTGGAGGACCCGGTATTTGTTTTCGGATCCTGGCAGCCGGGACACAAAGAGACAATCATCAATGCCAAAATAACATTGATGATTGTTTTGTTTGATAATTCTGTCATCGACTTGCCGGGTTACTCAGGAAGTTTGGAAATTTCCAAATCGAGCGCACCTTTGTTGTCACGAAGAATAACCATCTCATCATTGTTTAGTTTCGCGACGTGTTTAGCGAAGAACAGTGCATCGACCACTTCGATACCATTAGGACCACTCTTTTCCGTGATCACTCGTCGTACGGCTTCTTCATTGATTTTGTCAGCCTGAAGGTATGACATGTCGACTCGAACACCCCAGTACTGGCTTGGCCCCAGAGGACGACGCTCGTGATGGAACCGGTCTGTATTAGTAATCAACCATTTCTTCCCGTTCTTTTCATAGGTGAACATGTCCATGGGGCGGTTTCCACTACCAAGTTCCACGACAGAGGTTCCTTTGATGGGAGCATCTTTCTTGATGTCGCTAATTTTGAATTTTGCGATAGGAGTGCAGGCGAACGAGCCAACGATGTAGTCCTCCCCTTCTTCCTCATAGGGAATGAACGATTGAATTGGTGCCCGGGTTTCCCAGCGTCCGTGAGCGACGTGATAGGTTTCTGTACTGTAGACTTCGCCTGACTTTCCATGAGTTAACGGGAGTGGGAGCGAGTAGATCTTACTGGAAAACTCTTCGTTGCTTTGGCCAGCAGCCAACACTCTCCCATTTGAGAATTCCACACCAGAAATGTTGCTGATGGTTTTCTGATCGGCAACCGGTAGCGAAACCCTAACGTACCTGGCTTTTTTTAGATCGAGGGGGCTAAGCGTTCCCTTTTCATCGAAAATGATGATCGCGTTGAGGCCATCTGCTTTGCGTTGTACTGAGACATAGATTTTACCGCTAGCAGGATTGACGGCCATATCGGCAATTCGGATCCCTTCTTTGTCGGTTCCCAGAGCGGCACCAATTTTCTTATCCACATCATTGACGCGTTCTTTTAGTTTCTTGACAGGCCCGGCGTCTCCGGTGTCAATCGCAACAATACTCGCAGACCCGATGTCCGCTACGAGTAATACACCATTTGGCGCAAAACTCATTCGGCCAATACGAGAAATGTCAGTATCGCCTTCCTGAACGTTGGCCATTATCGCAACACTGTCTTTGGTGAGAGCATCGGCTGAGGGGGCTTGTAAAAAGTAAACAGTGACGGCGAGTAATGCCGTGAGGCATGACCCAAAAAATGTTAAGCGTTTCATGGAATGAAGTCTCCGGGCAATGTGTTATCCAACTTCTCTTAAGATACCGTTTCTGTGGAATGTATGCGAACGGTTGAGAAGTTAATTTTCAATGAGTTTAAGACCCTACTCTTCATTACCAATGTTGAGGAACTTAGAATGACAGTCTAACCTTCAGGCAGGTAGCTGTCTGAACCCGCTCTGATAGAACCTTTCCAGGAAGTTGTTTGGTGATGACGAAGAGATTCCTTCTGTTAATATTCGTAGTTGTCTCCTGGCCATTGAGTCTGGAGGCACGTGCCCCACTCGATAAGCCCAATATTATCTTTATCATGGCCGATGACTTAGGTTATGGAGATCTTGGCTGCTACGGACAGGAGAAAATCAAGACGCCGGTGCTCGACGAAATGGCACGCGAAGGTATACAGTTTCGCAGTTTTTATGCCGGGTGCACCGTTTGTGCATCGTCTCGGTCTGTTCTTATGACCGGGCAGCATATGGGACACACGTGGGTGAGAGGTAACGCCGGTACGGATATGTCGGTTCAAACTTTACGTTCGCATGATGTCACTGTCGCGGAACGGCTAAAAACAGCAGGGTATAGCACAGCCTTGTGTGGTAAATGGGGGCTGGGAGATTCGGTTCCCGGAAATACAGGTCTGCCCAATGATCAGGGGTTCGATTTTTTCTATGGCTATCTCAATCAGGTGCATGCGCATAACTACTACCCTGAATTTCTATGGCGAAATAAGGAGAAGGAAATCCTGCGTAATGTCGTTCAGGGAGTTGGTCGTTCCTACGGTGGGTTCGAAGGTGGTTGGGCGACAAAACGCATTGACTATAGTCACGACTTAGTTGTCGAAGAAGCGGTTCAGTTTATTAAACGCAGTTATGAAACGCCGTTCTTTCTTTACCTGGCGCTTACGATTCCTCATGCCAATAATGAAGGCACCCGAGGAACGGGCGATGGGCAGGAAGTTCCTGATTATGGAATTTATAAGAATAGGGACTGGAAGAAACAGGACAAAGGACAAGCTGCGATGATTACTCGGATGGACGGCGATATTGGACGTCTTAACACGCTGCTAAAGAAGCTGGGAATTGCAGAGAACACGATTGTGATGTTTACCAGTGATAATGGCCATCATAACGAAGGTGGCCATAACACGGAGATATTTGATCCCAACGGTCCTCTGCGCGGAATGAAACGCGATTTGTACGAAGGGGGTATTCGAGTACCGCTTATCGCTCACTGGCCGGGGACAGCTCCCGTTGGAGTCGTTTCAGATCATATCGGGTATTTTGGTGATTTAATGGCAACGGCCTGTGAATTAGCCGGTGTTGAGGTTCCGCAAGAAACTGACTCGGTCAGCCTGGTTCCCGTTTTAACGGATCGGATGGAAACTCAGCAGCAACATAAGTTTCTGTATTGGGAGTTTTATGAGCAAGGCAGTAAACAGGCAGTTCGTGAAGGGGATTGGAAAGCGGTGCGGATGCCTATGCATACGGGTGCGATTGAGTTGTATGACTTAAGTAGCGATCTAGGTGAGTCCAGAAATGTTGCAGCTCAACATCCTGAAGTGGTAAAACGAATGGCTGAATATATGAAGCAGTCCCATGTCCCAAACAAAAATTGGGAACCTCGTGGAACCGTTCGTAAAAATCAGCCCGTCCCGGGTGACGGGAGATCACGGTTTTAAACTTCCCCCCCTTGCCATCATTTAGACACCTTTATCGACAACCATCGTCAGAGTAAGCCAAATGAAAATCAAATCATTGCTGTTCGCCCTTTTACTAGTCAATACTGCTGTAGCTCAGGACCGTTTCCCTCAGTTGGGAGAGAATGACTGGGGCTGGTGGCGAGGCCCGTTACATAATGGTGTGGCTCCGGCCAATACTCTGCCTCCGGTGATGTGGGACGATGCAACCAACGTAAAATGGAAGTCAGAGATTCCTGGGCGTGGACATTCCAGTCCGATTGTCGTTGGTGATCGGGTTTATTTGACTTCGGCAGATGAAATCAAACTGACTCAACATGTCTTTTGTTATTCCCGCTCGGATGGAAAACTGATTTGGAATACCTTGATGCATCAAGGTGATTTTGATCACAACAATAAAAAGAACTCGTTTGCTTCGGGAAGCGTAAGTTGTGATGGCGAAAAATTGTATGTGAGTTTCTTTCGGGACTTGAAAGTGATTACATCGGCACTCGATCTCGAGGGTAAAAAAGTTTGGGAACATACTTTTGAGGGTTTTAGATCCCATCAGGGGTTTGGTTGCTCCCCCCTTCTCTACAAGGACATGGCGATCATTGCCATTGATAATAAAGGAGCAGGAGGTGGGGCTCTCATTGCGTTGGCTCGTGAAACAGGGGAAGAGATATGGCGAACCGGCCGTCCTCAGTTACCGAACTACGTGTCTCCTGTGATTTACAATATCAACGGCAAAGATCAGATTTTTATGGCGGGCTGTAATCTGATTGCTAGTTATGATCCGATGACAGGAAAGGTGAACTGGCAAAAGGAGGGGACAACCGAAGAAGTGGTAGGCAACGTAGCCACAGATGGTGAATATATCTTCAGCAGTGGCGGATATCCCAAACGTGAGACGTGGTGCTGGAAGGCGGATGGTAGCGGTGATTTGGTTTGGAAAAATACTGTCCGAACTTATGTTCCTTCAATGCTGGTGCTGAAAACTCATTTGTTTACCGTGACGGATGATAGCATCGGATATATGTGGAATAAAAAGACGGGTGAAGAGATTTGGAAGCAGCGACTATCCGGAGGATTTTCAGCCAGTCCAATTCTGGCTAATGGGCATATTTATGTTAGTAGTGAAACAGGCACGACCTGGGTCTTCAAACCCAAGGACGATGGGGTCGAATTGATCTCTAAGAATCAACTGGGAACGGGGCATATGGCTACCCCGGCTTTTAGCGGTAAGCAAGTATTTCTGCGAGCCATAGATGAATCAGGTGCTGTTCGAAAAGAATGGCTCGTTTGTATTGAAGCCGAATAAGACCGAGCATTTAATGGAGTGTTCTTACGACTGCGGTGGTACCGGCCAGTGAGTTCCGCGTTGTAGGGATAGGTTTCTGTCGGGCCACTCGGTGGATGGATTGGGCAGACCCTGCAGTCGGCCATTTGCTACCAAATCTGTATCGGCCCCGTAAAATTCACTCAAAAGTGTTTCCGTAAGAGTGGCGCGAATCATCTGGTGCTCTGTCGATTCGATCAGGTCAGTTAATTCGAGCGGGTCTGTTTCCAGATCAAATAACTGTAGACGATTCCCGGCGGCGTAATAGATTAGTTTGAATCGGCCGTTATGAATCATGCGGGTTGTTTCCAAACCTTCACCGTATTCTCCATAGAGGTGTTCGCGAGTGTTATCCGTAATCATTGAACGACCGTCGACACTTTCTGGGATGTCGAGGTTACACAGGTCGAGGAGCGTAGGCATGCAGTCCTGTAAACCTACAAGACGATCGTCGGTGCTGTTGGGCTTTATACGTTGATCGCCTTTTGTACCAACTAGCAGCATAGGTACACACGCCGAATCTTCGTAAAACATGCGTTTGGCAAACAGTCCATGATTGCCAAGCATGTCACCGTGATCTGCCAGAAACATAATGATTGTATTGTCCAGGAGTCCTGCTTCTCGGATCGTGCCGAGTACTACCCGGATCTGATGATCAATATGTGTGCAAAGGGCATAGAAAGCCCGCCGCGCAAACTCAATCTGCTTATCGGTCATCTGGTCCGTTTGTATCAATCGATTGTTCATCCAGCAGGGCATGGTATCCCTACTGGTTTCCCATGTACCGTGATACGGTGCTGGGATTTCGGTGTCCCGATAGAATTCGAGGTACCATTGAGGCGGTACGAGCGGAGGGTGGGGGTGAGTGTACGAGCAGTACCAGAGTGAAGGACGAGTAGGATCGCGGCGTTGAATGAACCGACACATTTCTCGCGTGATCCAATTAGTAGCGTGATGTTCCTCTTTTAGATGCCATGGACGACTGACATAATCGTTGTTACTCATTCCGTGTAGGAATTGCCTGCCGGTTTCACCGACTTCTCCGAGGTAAATTTCATAATCGTCGGTTGGCCCTAGTTGAGGTCGACCTTCTTCGCAGAGTTGTACGTCGTCAAATCCGGCCCGTGCACGTGGGGGATAGACATGCAGTTTTCCAGACGCATAGGTTTGGTACCCATTGGAGCGGAAAACATCAGCTATGGTAGAGACTTCAGGCATTTCACGTTCAACCTGAAACGTACGGTCACCATGGCTTCGCGGTGATGTGCCTGTTAATAGGGTTCGACGTGCAGGGATGCAAACAGGACATTCGGTATAAGCATTCGTAAATCGAATGCCATTGCGTGCAAGATTGTCCAGCGTAGGGGTTTCAATAGCAGGATGCCCTGCCGCGCCTAGTAGTGAAGCGGGCCAGTGATCTGCGGTAAGTAGCAGGACGTTGGGTTGGTTAGACATGATGTTGATAGATCTTATGTGAGAATCGGCTTGACTACTTGACCGTGGACATCGGTTAATCGAAATTCGCGTCCTTGGAATTTGTAGGTCAGACGTTCGTGATCAATCCCCAAAAGGTGCAGGATTGTCGCTTGCAGGTCATGGACATGAACCCCGTTCTCCGCGACGTTATAACCGAATTCATCAGATTCGCCGTAGGTCGTACCTCCCTTGATTCCACCGCCGGCCATCCAAAGACTGAAGCAATAGGGGTGATGGTCACGGCCATGTTGTTTCTGGTTGTTCATGTCACCTTGAGCAAATGGAGTTCTCCCGAACTCGCCGCCCCAAATAACCAGCGTCTCGTCAAGTAAGCCGCGCTGTTTGAGATCTTTAACTAGGGCTGCCGCTGGTTGATCTGTGTCACGAGCTTGTACTGCTAATTGCGTAGGAAGGTTGTTGTGTTGGTCCCAGCCAGCATGCATCAGTTGAATAAAACGAACACCTTTCTCTGCCAATCGTCTCGCAAGTAAACAGTTTTGCGAGAAGGTCCCTCGTTCCATTACATCTGGCCCGTACATGTCCAGAATATGCTGGGGTTCGGTGGTAATGTCGGCCAGTTCAGGTACGGATGCCTGCATGCGGTAAGCCATTTCATATTGAGAAATACGTGTGAGGATTTCAGGGTCGCCAACCTCCAGTTGCCTTAAGTGATTGAGTTGCGAGAGTTGGTCTAGCAGATCTTTCCGGAGTCCACGATCGATACCTTTGGGATTGGAGAGGTACAAAACGGGGTCTCCCACGCCACGGAATTTAACACCCTGGTGATGAGTCGGCAGGAAACCCGCTCCCCAGTACCATTCATAAAAAATTTGGCCACAGGATGCTTCACGGTCTCTGCTGGTCATTGCACAAAACGTCGGTAAATCCTCGTTACCACTTCCCAGGCCATAAGAAAGCCAGGCACCCATACTGGGACGACCTGGCATTTCGGATCCAGTAAGCAGGAAGGTGATAGCTGGTGCATGGTTAATAGCCTCCGAATACATCGACCTTACGAGACATAAGTCATCGGCAATTGATCCCATATGCGGCACTAATTCGCTCATGTAAGTTCCGCTTTCCCCGTAGGGCCGGAATTTCCAGGGCGTCGGTAGTACCTTGCGGGCTTTTCCCTGAGTCATCGTTGTTAAACGCTGGCCTTGTTGAACTGAGTCTGGCAGGTCGGTTCCACGATACTTATTCATGCTCGGCTTGTAGTCGAATAAGTCTAGATGCGTGGGCGCTCCGTTTTGAAATAGGTAGATAACCCGTTTGGCTTTGGGGGCAAAGTGGGAAATGCCAGGAATTTCAGCAGCCGGGGAATCTTCGTTTAATAGGGTCGCCAAAGCAGCGGAACCAATACCGATACTCGTCTTGCCAAAAAAATGACGTCTGGTAATTGCCTGATTATGTTTGTCAGTAGGATGCATGACGTTGGTTATTCTTTCGAGATGAACTCGTCCGTATTGAAAATGATGTTGGCTAGATTGGTGAACGCGGCCAGTTCGACAGCCTCCACGGACTTATCCGTTACACTTTCACCTACGCTAAGCAGTTCGGCGGCCTCTTCCGGCTTTTGTTGATAGTGTTTACGAGACAAGGTCACGATGTTATTCATGAGTGTGATTTCTGCTGAGGTCGGCGGGCGTGATAAGGCTCTTTGGAAAGCACTTCGGAAGCGATCGTTGTCCTGCTCGTTTTCTAGAATAAGACTTTGAGCAAAGACTCGGGCTGCTTCGACAAACGTGATGTCATTGAGTAGTGTTAAGGCGTGAAGGGGCGTGTTTGTTCGCTTGGTTCGTACTTCGCATGTTTGACGATTGGCTTCGTCAAACATGTTTGGCGGCGACAGGGAACGACGCCAGAATGTATACAGACTACGACGATAAAGAGCATCTCCAGAGTCTTGAGTGTATTTGATCTTTCCGAAACTGAAATCGGCCCAAAGTCCCGGCGGTTGGTATGGCTTGACGGATGGGCCTCCCAGTTTTTCAACCAGTAACCCGGAAACGGCCAAAGCATTATCCCGAATGGTGTGCGCCGCCAATCGGTAGCGAGGTGCCCTTGCCAGTAAACGATTGTAAGGATCTCTTTCTAACAATTCGGGAGTGACGCTAGAGCTTTGTCGGTACGTCGCGCTGCTTACGATTTGAGTCACCAGTCGCTTAACGTCCCAGTTGTTGTGCTGGAAGTCAACCGCCAACCAGTCAAGTAGTTGAGGATGGCTTGGTAACTCTCCTTGGGAGCCAAAGTCTTCGGTCGTTTTTACCAAGCCAGTGCCAAAGAACTGTTGCCAAAAACGGTTGACCGTGACTCGACTCGTGAGTGGGTTGTTCTTGGAAACGATCCACTGCGCAAGCCCTAGCCTATTCTTCGGCGTATCTTCCGGCATGGGGGCAACACTAGCAAGTGTGTCCGGAAATAACTTCTCATTATCCAGTGGGTTGTCATATCGCCCGACGACTAAGACTCGCGTGTCTCTCGCTTGACTTCGATCACGCATGACCATGGTGTCCTGGAATCCCTCTTTGAGACGGTCATGTTCGGTTTGAGCCAGTCGTAATCTGGCGGTAGCATCACGGTGTTTTTGAGTTGAACGTCGGTGAAAGTCAGCGATAGCGGTTGCCTGTTGGTTATTCCACTCTTCGGAGTTGATATCAAGGACCGCCAGTATATCAGCAGGAGGAATGGTTTCCGTTTCAAACGTCACGTCACGCGAACTCGATGTTGCCAGCGTGAAGGTCCCTAGAATATGCTTGGCGTGCTCGGATCGGTGCTTCATAGTCACGACAAGCCGGTCACCTTCGCTAACTTCGAGCGGTTGCTTCAGCTTGAAGATCGCCTGACGATCAACAGCCGTTTTAAGTTCTCCGTCCCATACAGCCCAACCCCCTTTGCTCTCCGGGTTTAACGTTTCGGCGATATTGAATCCACCTTGTGTAAAATCGGCGATTGCATCGTCAAAAATCAGGGCTGTTGGCTCTCCTGCTTTTGGGAGCAGAGACACCTCAAATCCGGTTAATACGAAATTAGCATTTCTGCCGGGCCCGCGGAAGGGAATATTTCCGTTGGTAAGTGCTTCAAGTCGAAGGGCTTTAATGGTGCCCGGATGAAGAGGGATTGTGAGAGTGTAGTCATCAAAGTCGGGGAACTTGCCAGTGATGACAACTTTGCCGTGGGGCTCGATATGTGTTGTGGCACCTTCCTTGGATTCAGCGCTTGAAGGAATGAGTTGGTGCCAAAGTCCACTGATTCTATTGTTGGTGACAGCGGAATTCCATTTTGCTACCCATTGCATACGGGCTTCACTCAATGTTTCCACCGGCTGTCCTCTCTCTTTTTCTAACTGAGCCATCAGCTTTTCAAGCTCTTCCGCTCTCCCTCGTTGTGCAAGCGTGGGAACCTTGATTAATGGGCGGGCGTTGCCACCAGCGTCGACACTTCCGGATTCATCTATGCTGTTGAAGTAAGCGTACATTTCATAGTATTCGCGTTGGCTGATTGGATCGTATTTGTGATCGTGACAGCGTGCACAACCAACCGTAAGCCCCAACCAGACGGTACTCGTTGTTTCGGTTCGGTCGAAGACGTATTCAACTCTATTCTCTTCGGCAATACGCCCCCCCTCCCCGTTAAGTGGGTGATTGCGGTTAAATCCGGTAGCAATCATTTGCGATGTCGTGGGGGATTCGAGTAAGTCACCAGCGATTTGCTCGACTGAGAACTGATCGAATGGCATGTTATTGTTAAAAGCTTCAATTACCCAGGTTCGCCAGAAATAGCTACTACGAGTTCGGTCTCCCTGATAGCCGTTGGTATCTGAATAACGAGCAGCTTCGAGCCAACTCCACGCCATGTGCTCACCGAAACGCGTTGAGCTAAGAAGGCGTTTGACTACTTTTTCGTAGGCATCGTCAGCCTGATCTGCAAGGTATTCGGCGACTTCCTGCGGAGTCGGGGGTAAACCAGTGAGATCAAACGTCAGTCGCCGGATGAGTTTTTCACGGGAGGCCTGGTGTGAAGGCTGCAGTTTTTCTCGTTCTAATTTTGCAAGAATGAAGTGGTCGATGGCATTGCGTGGCCACCTGTCATTTGCCGTTTTTGGAAAATCGGACTTGGCCGGCGGCGTGAAAGACCAATGGACGGAGTATTCCGCACCCTGCTCTATCCATCGTTTGAGAGTGGCAATCTGAAGGTCACTTAATTCACGATTAGATTCCGACGGTGGCATTTTTAGATCGTTGTCGATCGCGGTTATTCGATGTATGAACTCCCCGTTTAAAACGTCTCCTTTAACAATTAACGCGGGATCTCGCATCTGAGCGATACCTTCCGCAGTGTCTAGCCTCAGGTCAGCCTGTCTGGCCGCTTCGTCGGGGCCATGGCATTGAAAGCAATTATTAGAGAGGATGGGGCGGACATCTCGATTAAAGTCAATTTCTTGAGCACATAGATTTGAAATGACAGCAAAGTTCAGAGCCAAAAAAATAACGAAGCGACAAGTATTCATATTTAATTCATCAAACATCCTGGTGTGGTTAATTGTTATTAACGCAATCTATTTTATTAAAAAAAGAGGCATTTGCGTACTATTGAAAGAGACGAAGTTTGCGTTAGTGAGCTGGCGGGATAGAATCACGGGATGCTTTCTGTTCGCAACATGCAGTTTCGGTACCCCAATAGCCCCTTTAAGTTGAACGTACCTAGGTTTGACTTGGAGGTGGGCCAGCATACTGCTATTGTGGGCCCGAGCGGATGTGGAAAAACAACTTTTTTAAGTCTACTTGCGGGAATTATTCCATTAACAGCACCGTCTAACGGGGAAGTGAGGTTTCGGAACGTTGCATTGCCTACGGCGAGTCCCAATAAAATGCGGAGTTTCAGAAATGACTCCATTGGATTTGTGTTTCAGGACTTTCGGTTGATCGAATATCTGAGCCTCAAAGATAACATCCTTCTTCCCGTGACTCTCTCGTTAAATACTCGGGATGATGATTGGGAGCGACGAGCAGATGAATTAATAAGAAAAGTTGGCTTGGAAGAAATATCGGATCGTCCGGTTAGTTCCATGTCGCGTGGAGAGCAGCAACGAGTTGCTGTATGCCGGGCTCTACTACGCCGGCCGACTCTCGTGTTGGCCGATGAACCAACCGCGAATCTGGATGCCGGAAATGCAACCGATGTTCGGGATTTGTTGTTCGAACAAGCGAATGAAATAGAAGCCACCGTTGTGGCTGTAACGCATGCTCATGAAAGTCTTTCTTGCTTCACGCGAGTCTTGCCGTTTGGTGAGATCAATATAGGAGGTGACGAGAGTCCGGCATGATTCGCTTTGCCTGTGCTTATTTGAAATCGCAATGGAAACTGGTGCTGACGTTGGTTATTACCATTGGGCTTTCTCTCGCCCTGCCGATTACTTCTTTCCGTGTGATGGCTCGGTATCGTGGCGAGTTAGAGTCTCGAAGTACAAGGCCTCCTTTGTTAATTGGGGCCAGGGGCGACCGATTTGATTTGGTTTTGCGTTCCCAGTTCTTTGTTGGAGAGTTGCAGCAATCACTTACCTATCGAGAATACGGCCGTTTGCGAGACGACGCTGAGTTGGTTTCTGTGCCGCTACATCTTGTCCATTCGGCTGGTCAGGGAAAGTGGCCTATTGTGGGTACGAATTCGATTTACTTTACTGCCCAGGCGCTTGAGCTGGATGCCGGACAGGTATTTGCTGAAATTGGTACCTGCGTGGTTGGTGCAGATGTTGCTGACCAACTCAACGGAATGACCATTATAAAGAGCGACTTGCAAACTACGTTTGGCTTTGGAGAGATGTTGCCGTACGATCTTCGGGTCGCAGGTGTATTGAAAAAGACTTCCACTCCGGATGATCGAGCTATCTTTGTATCGCTTGAAACTGCCTGGCTGCTGGATGGTTATGGACACGCGCATGAGGAAAGTGACTCCGGTACGGCTGTCAGTCGCCGTTCCTTGCTTCATGGGGTGGAAGGTGCACATACTCCTCTCGAATCCCAAACCAACCTCGATCAATCGAGCAGGCATTTGATTCACTTTCATGGTGAACAGTTAGACTATCGCATTTCATCGGTGGCCGTTTGGCCGAAGACGAAAGAAGCAAGTGCTTTATTGCGAGTCGACTATCAAGATGACCGGACGACTCAGGTCGTCGTCCCTCAGCATGAGTTTGAAAAGTTGTTGGAGCATGTTGTGCGTGTGAAAGACGTACTGGATCTGGTATTCGTGATTCTCTTGGCGATCTCAACGGTGATGGTTGTTGTCTCCACCATCCAGTCCGTACAGTTGAGAAAGCGGCATTTAGAGACAATGCACTATTTAGGATGCTCCCGTTTGAAGGTTCGGACCCTGTTGCTACTGGAGTCTTCGATGGTCGCAGTAATGGCATTACTCGCCTGTACGCTTTTTGTGTTTATGCTGGATGCCGCCGCGCCTTCATTACTGTCGATTCTTTAAACCTCCCGCGTGACAGGCTGGAATGGTGTAAAATTCAGCAATCAGCACTGGTCATCAGAATACTCGTTGCGGAAATGGAGAGAGGGAAGCTATGGGATGTAATCGATGCAAAGCGGTCGGTGGTTTAATTGCCGTGCTATTCTTCCAAATAAACGCCTTATCTGTCGCGAAAGCAGACAAGTTATCTAGCCGTGTCGTTATTAGAACCGGAGTGGTCAATAGTGCAATTATCCGGGGAGCGAAACAAACGGCTGTTGTGTATGGTGCGTCAGAGGATTCGCCGCCGAAAGCGGATTGGGTGTTGCTGCCTCACCATCGCCGTGATGTTGTTTGGGCGGCAGAATCTCTGATTGAAAACGGATCCAAAGTGATTGCCCCTGAAGCTGAAAGAGCGTTGATCGAAACTCCGGAACAATACTGGGGTGAGTTTCAGCAAAAGCGTTTTCATGATTATGCACAGCAAACCACTAAAGTCCTCGCGCGTGGAATCAAGGTTGATCGATGGATTAGCGAGGGTGACACGATTGATCTTGGGGAAGTTGTATTGGAGGTGCTGGAGACACCAGGGTTTACCAGGGGAAGTGTGTCTTATGTTGCTAGGTCAGAGGAGCGGACGATCGTCTTTAGCGGTGATCTGATTGCAGGCCCTGGTAAATTGCTGGATATCTACAGTTATCAGGATGCCATTGAAGAAGCGAATATAAGGGGCTATCACGGTTATGGCGGCCGATTTGCAGCGTTACTGGCAAGTATTGAAAAAGTGAAGGCGCTTAAACCGGACGTATTAGTGCCGGCTCGGGGTGAGATCATACATCGCCCTATCCAGGCGCTTGACAAATTAAGCCAGAGAGTCAAGACACTATATCGGTCGTACCTAAGTACCAGTGCTTTGAATTGGTACTTCAAAGAAGAACGAATGGGGCAATGCGCTGAGCGGATTCTGGGATCCCAGGCAGAGTTTTCGTTAATGCCCTATTCCAGTTATGATGACACGCCGGACTGGATTTGGGTGAAGGGCACAAGTCGTCTGATCATCTCTGAAACGGGCCATAGTCTGTTAGTCGATTGTGGGAACACGGGGGTCATCGATGGTGTCAAGGAATTGCTAGAAGCCGGTGTTGTAAATAAAGTCGATGGAATCTTCGTGACGCATTATCACGATGATCATACGGATGCCGTCCAACAGGCCTCGGAGGAATTTGATTGTCCGGTGTTTGCAGTTCAGAACTACGTGGATATTCTCCGAAATCCAGGGAATTATCATATGCCGTGTTTACATCACACTCCCATTGAAGAGGTGGTGCCCAAGCAGCATGGTGATATTATGGAATTTCATGAATTTAAATTGACGTTTCGGATATTTCCCGGACAAACCTTTTATCATGGTGCGTTGCTTGTAGAGCAACCCAAACAAGCACCGGTCTTTTTTGTTGGTGATGCATTCTCGCCCTCAGGTATGGATGATTACTGCGTGCTTAATCGAAATCTGATGCATAAAGACGATGGATTCTTGTTTTGCCTGAGGCAAATCAGGGCTCTAGGTGAAAATTACTGGTTGATCAATGAGCATATCCCTCACGTATTTCGCTTTTCAAAAAACGAGTTGGATACTTTAGAGCGGGGATTTGTAAAACGCATCGATACAGTGCGTTCTTTGACCGTGTGGGATGATCCAAACTATGCCGTGGACGAACAGTGGGCCGTGTTGTACCCCTATGGATTACGGGGCAAGTCTGGAATGACTCATGAATTCAATGTGGTGATTACCAATCATTCTTCCAAACGCCGGGACTACGATGTGCAATTTAGATTACCTGAAGGTGCCGAACTAGTTTCGGCTACTCGAGCAACGAAGGTTTCTGCCGGAGCGTTAGCTGTTGTCCGGGCGAAGATTCGTCTGCCGGAGGATTCGGGGCATTATTTAATACGAGCGGATATAAAGTCTGACGGAATTGATGTACGTGACTGGGTGGAGTCAACCGTGACCGTGGTGGCAGATGAGAAATAGAGTTGGCCGATCTGTTTTATTGAGCTTCATGACGCTCGTTCTATTTGATGCGAGTCTTTACGCGCATCCAGTTTCACTTACCGATGCTGTGGTGGATATCCGTGAAGATTCGACTCGATTTAAGCTATCCATCACGGCTGAAGATTTGGTGCTTTATTATGAACTGGAGGCTAACAAGGAATTTCGGGTTTCTCGTAATCTTATTCAGGAGGCCTCCAGAAAACATCGCGACTTTCTGGAAAAGCGGCTGCAACTACTCAATCAGCTGGGAGACTCATTGGAATTGGCTTATCGGGGAATTGACTTGTCCGGCATTCCCGCAGAAGGAGTATTGCAAACGGAGCTGAAGTCTCGCTGGTTGACCTATCAATGGACAGTCAGTACGGAGAGGAAGCCAAAATTTATCACGTTGTCACAGGAATTTGGTGAACTACAGCCTGCCACGATGGACTGTATGTTTTTACAAAATGGATTCTTGCTCGAGAAAACGAAACAGCTTAGCTCGGGGCAGGTCTATACGGTTCAGCTAGATTGGGTGAATCCACCTACTAAGCGACCTGATCTGGCGGCGTTGAAAGCAGCCAAGCAGCGGCAACTTCGAGACCGTCTGGGGATTGCAAGTTATAGCTCTCTTTATTCCTTCCTCTACGTATCGAGACGGGAGGTCAGACATGAAATTTTAATTCCGGTACTTACTTTGCAGGAATGGTTCGGTATCGAACGCGAAACGCCGGATTTTCTGTCAGTGAAGGAGCAAGAGGCTGTTGCCAAACAGGTCTTCGATCTAATTTCTGAGAATTCAATGCAGATCAACGGCAAGCGGATTGAACCGGACCTGATACGGGTTAATTTCTTTGGCCTTGATATCCGAGATTTTGCACTGAATAAGCCGCCCCGGCCAATCAATATTTATCAGGCTCGAATTGGCGTGATCGTTTCATATCCAGCACGAGAGGGGTTACTGGAAACAATGACGATGCAATGGAAGTCTTATAATAAGTACGCTCCGGTGCTGAAGTCGACGGTATTTGTGAAGGGGCAACAGCCCTTTGGACATTTCTTCGTGAAAGACGCTCCGACGTTTTCTTTTGATTTGCCCAAACTCAAAGTAAATCGGCCCTCCCCGATACGAATTGGCCTGAAGGCGAAGTCTCTTACGACAGATCAGGCTAAGTTGTTAGCTAATGAGGTTGTCGAGCGTGTCTATTCTACCGTTAATCTTGTTTCACCCCGCGATCGTTATCGGCAGTTAGCAGATCTTGGCGTTGGAGAATACGGTGAAAAGATGTTTCTTGAACTGGAGAAATCTCTGAGGATAGCGGAACAGGGAGGATCAGTGATGGAGGTTCATTCGACAGAGGTGACGAATCTTCGGCACTTTCGTGAGGGTGAAGGACTACTCGTTATCCAGGCGACTTGGGATCTTGTGGGGAGTGTACAGCATTGGGGACATATTCATACCCGCAGAGACACCTTTACCGGTACGATTCAACTTAGTGCCGAACGCGGTCATTGGGCGATTGAGTCTTTTGTGACCACGGACCAAAAGAGACATCCGATTGAAACGAAAGTCCGTTATTGACTCGCTTTTAGAAACTTAATCAAGTCAATGAGTTGTTGATCGGATAGGTGTTTATCCAGTCCGGCCGGCATGATTGATGTCGGGGATGATCGCTGCTCTTCAATTTCGCTATGTAGCAGCCGGATTCGTTTTTGAGCATCGACTTGTAATACGATCGTGTGCCCATTGTCATCCCGGATAACCCCGCTATAGACCTGCCCGTCTGCGGTAATGATGGAGACTGGTTCAAAACTTTGTACAAAGCTCGCACTCGGGAATAGCACCGCTTCGAGTAAGTCGCGCTCTGTTCTGATCTGGCCAATGCGAGTCAGGTCAGGACCGACGCGACCACCTAGATAGGCAATTCGATGACATGCTGTACAGGCAGCCTTTGCAGAGTGGAATACTTTTTGTCCCCGAGTAACGTCACCGGTCTCAATGTTTTTTAACAACTGGTCGATTCTTGCTATTCTCTCCTGATTTTCCGCCTTAATTCGCTCAATCAGCGGAGCCGTTCTTGCGAACACTTCGTCCCCTAACGGTTCGAACAATTGTTGTACTTCTTCAGGATTTAATGTGGTCGCAGCTGGAGCCTTCGCCAATGCGCTCAAGGTATTGAGCGCTGTTTGCGGTTCCTTCGTTTTGGCTAGCGTTGTAACAACGCGACGTAGGTGGATGGAACCCAGTGTGCCGATAACTTGAGGGATCTCGCGCCATTGAGCGGTTGGCCAGGGCGAGGTTACCAGTAAGTCTACTGTCAGCGACTGAAGGGGAAGTGGTTGTGAGGCTTCTGCAAATCGCCGGATGTCACTCAAGGTGTCAGCATTTAATGGTCGAGTAGTGGGCGGGATAGCAGAAAAGGCAGCAAGTCGGACCTCGGCAGGATTTGTTTTATCTTGATAAATCGCAAGCAGTCGAACCTGTAGAGTATCGTTTAGTTTGTCGCCGCGAATGGCGGTGGCGGCATGGATTGCGAGAGAAAGTGCTGTTGGATCCGTGGATGCCAAACCTCTCAACACCCCGTCTTTAATGGAGTCTGGAACGGAGGCCAGTTTAGTGTTACCGATCGCTTCGAGGACGAACGCCTGCGTGGAAGGATCTCCTGTCCTAAGTAGTTCACCAGCTAGCCGTAGAATTTCAGGAGTATCAATATACTGTGTTAATCTTTGCAGCAACTGCTGACGTTGCTTTCCTTCGATTTGTTTGTCGCGGACATGTTGGCTGAAATAGTTTGTTAGAAACGCTGCCCAGTCGGGATGATTGGCGATAAGCCACCAACCGGTTTCCTGCATTTTTACGTTGTTGGATTGAATAGCGTTGATTGCTAATTCCGGACGTAGATTACCGTTAGGCGTTTGATCAAGTGCGATTAATGCTCCCCGAGTAGTTGCGTCGTTGGACGAGTTTACGAGCGTTTTAATTGGATCTGAGTCGCCGATTTCGATAGCCGCGTAGATTAGTGAGTGCTCCAACATACGGTCAATGTTTGTTGTAAGTGTATTCAGCAGCATGGGAACATCCATCGGCGAACCGATACGTCCCAGACATTCTGCAGCGATTCGTTTGTTGTAATTGCTGAAATCCAGAAAACGTCCCCGAATTTCTGTTGCTGCAGATTTGTCTAAATGCAGGCTGATGGAATGCAGTGCTGCATGAACGACAGTCTCGTTGTCATCATCCAGTGCGGTGTGAATCGCTACGCGTGCAGCGTCTGTTTGGTTTTGGCATAATGCCCAGACAATCTGTAGGCGATGCTGCGCATCGTCTGTTTCGCTCAGGGCAATCCTCAGAGAGTCCACTGAGTTGGCACCCATTTCACCAAGTATTTTGCGAGCTTTGTTTCGAACCGCGAACCGCTGATCGCCTAGTAATGGGACAAGTCGTTGAGCAGGCAAACTGTTCCATTCAATAGTTTTACCGCGGGGGTCGGTGACGTCATGGCTGCCCACCTTTCGAACCCTGTAGATCGCTCCTAATATTTCCGGTCGATAAAACTGGCTGGTTGGACAACAGATCTTATACCAACCACCAGTATTAATAACTAAGACGCTTCCATCCGCATCTTCAAAAACATCGGTGGGATGGAAATCCGGGCTGTCGCTGACCAAAAAATCAGAGTTCACGCTGGTGAGCATGCCACCGTCATTACCGATTTGATGCCGGAAGACACGATGCTTATTAAAAGAACAGGAAAAGATGTTGTTTCTGTAGCTCTTGCCCAAGTGTGCTGTCTCAAGGCGTGCCAGCCCACAGGGGGCCGAGGCACCCTGGTGAACCAAGGCAGGCATTAAAGTACCGGTTCGAGGTACCCCATTTAGCACTCCGTGGTCTTTCCCATAAACCCCACCATACACGGCATGAATAAGGCCATCGCGTTTCCCTTCTTGGGGATGTTCAAGGAAAGTCGTTGTGAAGACACGCTCACCTCCCGGCGTAAATACGATTTCAACGGGATTATCCATACCACCGGTCATGATATTTCCGATTGGTCCGCCTGCCGGATGACGGCGGAAGAGGTGAGCGGCCCGTGTGTTTAACGAATCGCCATTAATGAGTTCATGGTCTTGTTCGGCAAATGCGCCCTTTGCCCAATACAAGAATCCGTCCGGGCCAAGATACGGTCCATGCAGGTCGTTGGCACAACCTGTGAGGGTCTTACCATCAAACCATACTTCTCGTCTATCTGCGATTCCATCCTCATCACTATCGGTTAGTTTCCAAATTTCCGGCGGGGCAGCTACGTAGAGAGATCCATCATGCCAACAGGCACCTTCTGGGAACATGAATTTATCAGCGAAAACGGTACTCTTGTCGAATATTCCGTCGTTATCCGTGTCAGTCAATTGCCTAATGCGGTGAGATTTCTCCTTGAGCTGCTCGGGACCGTTGGCAGACGAACCACTGGAGTCGAGAACATACAGCCTACCCTGCTCATCGAAATCTGCATGTATCGGTCGGTCGACTAATGGTGGACCGGCAACGCGTTCGACGGTCATTCCGTCAGGGACCGTGAAGGTTTGGCCATCCAGCGTGACTTCCGCAGCTTGAAGAGGGGCTGCCAACAAACAAAACAGAATTACAGGTGCGGCGAAGCGATCGATCATGGTTCAAATTATTAAAAAACAGTGTGTTTCGGTATGCTTATAACTAAACATAGTTATAAGTTATTTGGATTTAGGTAACAGCAAAAATGAACAGGACTCTCGTGGCGCTTGTGGTGGGGATATTATTAGTCCCTGTCGATCGTTTGGAATCCGACGCAATACGTCGAAACTCTATGATGGAATTCGTGGACGGAGTTAAGCAGGTTATTGCACATCGAGGAGCTAGCACTGAACGACCGGAGTGTACACAGGCTGCAATAGAACGAGCCATTCAAACCGGTGCTACAGCCGTCGAAGTAGATATTCGTTCGACAAAGGATGGAGCTCTGGTCATTATGCACGACAGCACCGTTGACCGGACCACGAATGGGGTCGGTAAAGTCGGTGAAATGACACTAGCGGAGATACGTGAACTGGACGCAGGTAGTTGGTTTCATCGCAGGTACCGCTGGCAAAAGGTGCCTACTCTGCGTGAGGTTCTGGAACGTTGTAAAGGACGTATTGACGTCGTGCTGGACTTAAAAGAAGACAGTGACGAATATCGCCAACAGGTCGTTGTGGAAGTGAAAAAGTACGGGGACTCGTCCCAGATGATTATTGGTGTTCGCAGTATGGAACACATTAAAACGTTTAGTGAACTATTACCCGAAGCAAAATTGCTGGGGCTCATAAGTCATCCCCGTGAAATCGAAGAGTTCGTTGAGAACGGTGTTAAGATGATTCGATTGTGGCCTAAATGGTTTGATGAATTTGAAGAGGATTTGGTTCAACGTGTCCGAATGGCAGGCGCGTCGATTCATTTGAATGGAACGTTAGGGGCAATCGAGGAGACCTACGCTCTTCTGAAACATTCACCAGTTTCGCTATCTTCGGACGATCCAAAGCAATTGAATCGGTCATTAAGAAGGATTAAGTATGGGGTGAGTCCCGCCCGTCCCTGAAATGACAACGTCTGCTGGCGGGGAGGTCGGGAACAGTCAAGATGAGGAAAATGATGATGTTGCGTAACGACAATATGAAACGGGCGATGTTACTGACTCTGGCGTTGTTTGTTGTGGTTCCGGTTAATGCTTCGGCAGCAGTCCCGGAGGAAACAAAACTCTATGAATTGGCGGCTGGCGTTTATTTCCGAAAGTGTCAGACGAAACCGGAGTTTCTGGGCTGTAATCAGGGTTGGGTGATCTTTAAAGACTTTGTTCTGGTAATCGATGCCAACTTCCCGAATCAAGCCGAAGAAGTGGTTGCGCTGATCCGTAGTCAAACGGATAAGCCGATTAAATATATTTTTGATACGCATCATCACGGTGATCATGCTGATGGAAATATAATTTATAAAGAAATTGGTGCAGTACCAATCGCCTCTGAACGTACCAAGCCACTGTTTCAAACATTAGGACTCGAAGGCTTCGAAACTAGTAAGAAAGAGAAGCCGGACGAGTACGGGGACTTGGCTTATAAACTTCCGGAAATTTATTTCCCCCGGAAAATGGTATTTGATGATGGTGAAATGCGGGTCGAACTGTTGCACTTTGGACATGCCCACACCGGAGGGGATGCCGTTGCCTGGTTACCGAAACAGGGGATTTTGTTTACCGGCGACTGCATTGTAAACGGGGCATTCAACTTTACAGGCAATAGTGATACGGCCAGTTGGATTAATGTTATTGATCAAATCAAAAAGTTGCCCGTAAAGACACTTGCACCTGGCCACGGAGAATTAGGCGACATGAGTACCATTAAGACTCAGCAGCGCTATTTTGTCGAGTTGCGAAAAGAAATCGCAGGCTTCATCCGGAAAGGTCGAACGCTGGAAGAAATCAAAATGGAAGTGAAGTTGCCCTGGTATAAGAAGTGGACCGGAGTGGATATTCTCGAACGCGAAGAGAATATAGAACATGTTTACGGTGAACTTACCAGGTGAGATTGCAGCCACCGATCGGCTCTACCAGTTTATGTAAGACCCATCATCCCGTTGGAGTCTGGGAGCGTCGCCTGGAGTCGGTGGGTATTGTCTGGCGGCCTCGGGGTTAAATTCGATGCCTAGTCCCGGAGCGTCGGTTGGATAGAAGAACCCGTCTTCCCAGGCAGCTTGTGTGGGAAACATTTCAGGCAAAATGGTTCCCGGCGGGCGGGCACATTCTTGAACCCCGAAGTTACTGGTTGCCAAATCCATATGAATGCAGGCGGCGGTGGCGACCGGCCCGAGAGGATTGTGGGGCGCAATGGGAATGTAGTGAGACTCACACATCGCAGCAATTTTACGTGCTTCGGTAAAACCACCGGCTACGCAAAGATCCAGTCGACAAAAATCAAACCAATTGTTCTCGATTAGCGGTACGAACTCCCACTTCGAAGAGAATTGCTCGCCCATGGCGATCGGAACGCTCGTTGTTTCGCGAAGGCGTTGTACCACGGAGGCATTTTCCACCCGTACCGGATCCTCAATAAAGTATAAATTGTACTTTTCCAATTGCTTGCAAAGCGAGATGGCATCACTGGGATCTAGTCTGGTATGTACATCCAGAATGATTTCAATATTGTCCCCCAAAGTCTCACGAATTTGTGCAACCTGAGTGACCGTGGTCCTAATCGCCTGCCGGGGTTCGAAAATTCCGTCCACGTGAGCCGGTTGAAAGCGGACGACTTTCCATCCCAATTCGTGTTTGGCGTTGGCGTCAGCAGCAAGTTCCTCCGCAGTCCTGCCGTGAATATGAGTATAGGAGTAAACTTTATCACGTACTTTACCACCAAGCAGTTCATACACTGGGACGTTGTAAGCTTTGGCTTTAATATCCCATAATGCGATATCGATGGCACTGACGGCAGAAGCTCCGACTCCCGTGGTTGGAAAAAAACCACAACGGGACATCGTTTGCCAAAGATGCTCAGTGTTATTGGCCGCTTGCCCTATTAGGCTTGGTTTTAGAGCCTCAATAAAGCCGACTTGCGCGTTTTCCCGAAACGTCAGACCAGCCTCACCTATCCCGCTGATACCAGCATCGGTTTCAACTTCGACAAACATGAAATTGCGGTCCAGACCGACGACGTATGTTTTGATGTCAGTGATTTTCATATTGAATCAATTGGTGAGCAGGATTAGATTGCTTTTCATAGTTGCTGTCGTTTCATGCTACCACAGAAGCCTTTGAACTCTTAGAGATTAAAATGGCTGAGGATGAAACGGTAACTTTTATCGACCTCTGGTGTTTAAGATGACTTTAACTTCAAGTGCAGCCTTGTCAAATCGACCTTCCTGGCGAAGGCTCGCGTTTACGTGGATGGTCCTTGCCCTGCCCTGGGTGATTGGCTTATCTCTGTTTGCCGAGTTTTCAGCAGCCCCTCATAACGACGATTGGTTGTATGGTCGTAGTGTCCAGGTTCTGGCCGAAGAAGGCTACTACCAGCACGTCTCACGGCATGGTGAGCTTGCTGCGAGTGTCGTTTCGCACGTGATATGGGGGCGATTGTTTGTTTGGGGAGATTTTTCATTTGAAGCTTTGCATATTTCACAGGCTCTCGCCGGGTGGCTAACCTGCGTAGGGATTGTGTTTGTCGTTCTTGCACTGGGAGGTAAACTTCAGGTTGGTCTGATGGCGGCTGGGAGTTTGGCGATCAGCCCTCTCTTTTATGGACACACGTTCACATTTATGACGGACGTCACAGCATTGATGCTGATTACCTATGCCCTTTTATGTTTCATCCGTAGTGACAATCTTCGTCGCCTGACGCCGTTGGTTCTAGGCAGTATTCTTGTGGCATTAGTGTTTTGGTGCCGACAAACCCATGTATTGATTGTAGTTTGTCCTCTGTTTGTTCTTTGGCGACAAGGCGGACGCAATTCTTGGAAGTGGATTATGGTAAGGTTGGGGGTGTTGGTGGGTATCCCGGCGTTGTCATTAATTGCTTTTGAATTAACCGGTCTTGTTCCGGGGAACCAGTCACGTACTGGCACGTTGTTTATTAGTACTTTTGATCTGGCACGTCTCAAGCAAATAGCCATCTATCTTTATGGCACTGGCTTGCTACTAGGAATGGTGTTGTTGCCGATCTCAGCGATGTTGGCATTTAAGTGCGTAGGCAGGCAAAGATTACTTTTGAATCGAAGTTGGATTTTCATGGTCAGTGTGGCATGGATTGGTGTATTTGTTGCCACAGGTGGTCGGACTTATATAACTCAGGCGGTGGGATATTTTTTACATAATGCTCACTTTGGGCCGGTGCTTTTTGCGGATCCTCCGCATCCCGATGGTAGTTGGACTTATCTGGCAAATGTGAAATGGCCCCCAGTGATATGGAAGTTACTTACGCTCACCTCTATTTTGTCTTTGGCTTTATCTTCTTCTGCGGCTTTCTCTAGATTCAAGGAGGTTCTGCAACTTCAATCTGAACAACTGGTGAGAATCCGTCGCGATTGGCGATGGGCAATCTTTCTGTTTGGCTTGATGGTTTCACTGGCTTTGCTAGCAGTGGTGGAGAATATTGTTGACCGGCATTGGATGGTGCTGTTTGTACCAGCAGTGATTTGGGTGGCGACCAGTGACGTTTTCGTGGTCCTTAAACGTCCGGGAAGGTTAACGGCTGCCTTGATGTGGTTTACGGGTATTTCGATTTTCTATATCAGCCTGACATTTACGCATGACTGGCTGGCATTTAATGATCAAAGGGATCAGCAGATGGCAGATTGGCTTGAGAAAGACAATCTGCGTCCTCAGGATATTGATCTGGGGATGGACTTGAACGGTTGGTTACGTACGACTGAGGATTATGGGAGTTTGCAGCGTGAGGGGGACGAGACTCGGAGTTGGCGCGGTCTAGCGAAGTATGCCTTAGCACACCGACCTCGTCAGGGCTGGAAGGTGATCGGTACTCGTACCTGGTATAGTTGGGCGGTTGATTCTGAGCAGACCTTGCTGTTGCTAGAGAAGTTGGAGTGATTTGCCTACAGGATTTGGAAAAGGCTCGAATCCGGTGTGGATCCGAGCCTTGCTGTCTTCTCTGAGCGTATATTACGGCTTACTTGTCGGTGCGGAAAGGAGATGCCGGTAGCCCACCGCCGTTGACCAGATTTGGTTCCGCCAGTTGATGCCAGCCAAATCGGACATGGACTGGCTTGGCTACCGCATTCGAGGTGACAAGCAGTTTGTCCCCTTCGATTGTTGCGACAGCCGGCTTGAATTCGCCATCTTCCCCGGCAAGTTGGAAATGACTAAGTGGTTTCCCATCATTGGATGCGAGTTTTCCATACGCATGATCGAAATGGATTTCGATATGCGTCCCCTTCACTTTATGACTTTTATAGAGTGGTCCAGAATAAACCAAATCTTTCGCGCCATATGTTTTGGCTAATGCCCATAGTGCCAGACGCTTACCGACATCTTGTTTGTTTTTTGGGTGAATGTCGCGGAGATTGCTGATATCAGTAGTAACCGCCATACCGGTATGAGGTAGGGCCAGCGTAGCTGTTTGCGCTTCCCAGATTTCAGGCAGTGCTAATTCACTTCCACCGTAAGTAAATGGAGCCAGTTGAACAAAGTAGAATGGCATCTCGGGATTGTCAAAGACATGACGCCAGCCC
>MDSW01090814.1_pt1 | contig 32455 bp, 38 predicted proteins | sample 811171 | NCBI WGS metagenome assembly MDSW01 (sample SAMN05326641, study PRJNA326480) | marine metagenome | isolation source: seawater | place: Atlantic Ocean: North West | collected 2012 | reverse complement strand
TATTGGATCTGTAGTTGGTCTTGTGATTGCATACTTCGTAAGATTTTTTTCACTTTCTTACAATGGAATTAAATCTGGTTATTCCAAAATAAATAATTCAATCGATGAAAACGCATATCTTCTTGGATATTCAAAACTTAAAACTTTTTCAACTATTCATTTGCCTTATTTAAGGACCAACATATTGCTTGTTGGTGTTTTAATAGCTTTGGAAATTATTAAGGAACTCCCAATCACTTTAATATTACGACCTTTTAATTTTGAGACTTTCGCAACAAAAGCCTATTCGTATGCAGCACAAGATTTACTTGAGGCAGCAGCTTTTCCCTCATTATGTTTAATAATTTGGGCAAGTGTATTTATATTGGTAATTTCTAAATATATACTTTCAGAAAAATAAAGTTATAGTAGCAAAAATGACCTCAAATTTTTTAGAAATTAACTATGCTACATTTGTTGCTAGTGATAATAATAAAGTTAAAAATGTTTCTTTGGCTATTAAAGAAAAAGGTGAGATTGTTTGCTTACTAGGACCATCTGGCGCTGGAAAAACAACTATTCTAAGAACTATTGCTGGTCTTCAAAATCTTAAGTCCGGTGAAATCAAACTTAAAAATAAAATAATTTCATCTGAAAGTTTTAATTTAGAACCTGAAAAAAGAAATATAGCAATGTGTTTTCAAGATAATTCTTTGTTTCCGCATTTTAATGTTTTAGAAAATATAAATATAGGTTCAAAAAGGAAAAATGGTTCTAAATTCAATTATTCAGACAATGATCTGATTAAAATTTTACATTTAGAAGATATAAAAAATAAATATCCACATCAAATAAGTGCCGGTGAAGCTCAGCGCGTTACTTTGGCTAGATCTCTGCTCTCTAAACCCGATTTACTTTTATTAGACGAACCTTTCGCAAATATAGACGCTACATTAAAAGAAGAACTACAAAAAAAAATCAAAGATATATTGAAGGAGTTTGATATCACAACCGTAATTGTAACACATGATTCTCTCGAAGCTTTTTTTCTTGCAGATAAATGCGGAATTATTTTAGACCAGTCATTAAAGCAATACGATAAACCTTACAATATTCATCACGAGCCTAATTCGATTGAAGTAGCCAAATTTTTAAATAGAGGGGTATTTATAGACGTTAAAGTTGTTGAAACTGATTGTGCTGTACATAGTTTATTTCATCAAGAGTTAGGTGAAATAAGAGGTAAATTAGTTAATAACTTTCCAGCTGGTTCAAGAGTTAAATTACTATTACAGCCAGAAGATTTAATTCATGATGATCAAAGCAAATTAAAATTAGAAGTGGTCGATAGAAAATTTAGGGGAACTAATTTTATTTACACTTTAAAAACTATCAAAAAAGAGGAAATCCCAGTATTTGTTCATTCTCACCATATTCATCAACATGAAAAAAAGGAAAAATTTGGAATTAAATCACCTATTTTTATTGACCATTTAGTGTGTTTTTAAGTAAATATATGAATATTTTAATTGCGCCCTTAGCTCAGTTGGATAGAGCATCGGTTTTCTAAACCGAGGGTCGTAGGTTCGAATCCTTCAGGGCGCGCCAACCAATAAGTCGCATTCCTTTATTTTTTTTAAAACTATAATAAAAAAATATGAAAAAAATTTTTTTTCTATTAATAGCATTATCTTTAACTAATAATTCAATTGCTTCTAGTTTAAAAGATATAGGACAAAAAGGAAAACAGTCTGAAGTCGTAAGGACGATAACAATAAAAATGTACGACAATTATTATGAACCCGCTCAAATAAATGTAAAAAAAAATGAAACAATTAAATTTATTATTTTTAATCTTGGTGAACTTGTTCACGAGTTCAATATTGCTACAAAAGAAATGCATATCAAACATCAACCTGAAATGCTGATGTTGGTTGAAAATGAAATTTTACTATCTGATAAAATTGATATGGAAAAAATGGCACAAATGTCAAAAAAAAATCCAGCAATGGGACACTCTCATTCTAATAGCGTTATGTTATCACCAGGTCAAAGAGGAGAATTGATATGGAAATTTAATAATAAAGTTAATATTGAAGCGGCTTGTAACGTACCAGGACATTATGAAGTTGGCATGATTGCAAAAATTGATCTTCAATAATTAAAAGAATTTTTCAAGTTTTATAGGTTGGCCGCTTAACATATATCTATAAACATTTGCATTTTCCAATACTCTTTGAACATAATTTCGCGTTTCTTCAAATCTTATTAACTCAATCCAATTTACATAATCGATAGTGTTTTTACTTGGGTCACCATTTATTTTTCTCCAAGATCTTACCCTTCTAGGACCAGCATTATAAGCTGCAATAGCAAATGGATAAACTTCTCTGTATTCATTCAAAAGAGAATTGAAATAATAGGTACCAAGTCTAATATTATACTCAGGATCAGCAGTTAATCTATTTTTGCTATAACGAACATTTATTTGTTTTGCTACAAGTTTCGCTGTATATGTCATTAACTGCATCATGCCTTTTGCGCCAGCATAACTATTAGCTTTGGGATCAAATTCACTTTCCTGACGAGTTATAGCAAGTATAATTTCTTGTGATGGCATACTTTTACCATTAATTAAATTCGGAGTGTTAATTACAGGATAATTAAATTTATTATAGAATCTTTTTTCATATGAGGCCTTTTTTGAAATCTGGATGGCATAATCGTATCGGCCAATTTCTGTGGCAAGTTTAGCAGCAAGAACTTCACTTCCTTTCTCTATATCCAATTCTGCCAAATGTTTTAAAATATCTTTACTATATTTTGTTTTGTTCAACTCTTTTAAAAGTACCGTATGTTTAAATAATGGATTATTTTGAAATTCTTTTTCAAATTCTTTTGAAAACTTAGATTGATCTTTTAATTCAAAATCAGCTGTAGGATTAACTTTTTGAAAAGATAATTGACCATAATATGTTGTTAAATACTTAGAACCTTCTTCAAAAAACTTTTTGGACAGTTTATCATTTCCAAGTTTTTCATAAGTAGCGCCAATCCAATAAGCCCCTCTTGATAAACTTATTGGATAACCAACATTATCGTAAAAATTTTTAAAATGTCTTAAAGCCTCATTTGGATTATCCAAAAAACTTAATGCTATCCATCCAGATAGCCACTCAGCCTCCGAATATTCAGGACCTTCAAGTAAATAATGATTTTTGGCGACTTCATAGGCTTTCTGATAATTTTTTTTGTAAATCAATGATCTTGAAATAATATGTTTTTCTTTCCACCAAAGATCAGGACGAACCAAACTCTTATTATTTTTTGGAGATCTATTTATAATTTCTAAGGACGAGTCAAGTCTTCCTCTTCTTCGTCTCCATTTAAGTCTATCATACTCCAAGCCAACATCATTTTTAAACTTAGGTGGTACCTGAGCAATTGCGTTATCAACTCCATATGAACTGCTCATAACTATTTGTCTTGCATTATATAAGGCTCTATAGTCTTTTGGTAAATATCTTAAAATTCTTTTTAAATCCCAATACTTATTTTCCCAGGCCATGTATTTTGCTCTATTGATATGATCTGATGAAGATAGAATTTTTTTATATTTTTTATTCAAATATCTTAAATCTTTCGAACTTAAACTTGCATTAATCCATCCTTCTTTTAAATATTTCGAACCATTTACAATATCGCCTTTCAGTATTAATGACTCTCCAAGTTTAATTTTACCAAAACCACTCAATGGCACATCATTACTAAACCATCCGATTATAGTATTAGGGCCAGAAGTATTTAAATTAATTTTATGTTCGGCTAAATATTTAAGTCTATTTATTCTAGGATAATTGGAATTGTTATCTATAAAATTAATATAGTCATTAAATGATGCTTTGTTACCTTTTTCTTTTAAATAAATCCAATTGATCAAATTTTTAAAATCTTTATTTTTAACTTTTTTTGTTAGTCTTAATGCCTCGGTCCATTTTTTTTCGTCTATTTTGGTAAATATTTCTTTTGCATAAGCATAGTCTTTTGTTGATAAAACTTGAGATTTATCTGCTTGTTTACTTATTTTTTTTTGAAAAGTTACAGGTTTTTTTGCTGGAAGAAGCAAGGTATCATTTTCTAATATTTTAACTTCCTTAAATAAAGGAACTTCTTTTTTTATTTCTATCTTTCCCTTTTCTTTATTTACAACTGTTTTTTCTATGAGATTTTTATTAGTATCTTTTTTTACCTCTCTTATACCGGTTGCTGGTTTATTTTTTGGCAAAGTAACCTTTTTTATTTTTTCTTTAAGTTTAATAGATGGTTTTTTTTCAGGTAAAATATTTTTTGAGTTTGCTTTAAAATTAAAAAAAGAGTTATTTGGTTTTATTTTAGGTAAAACCGTATTATTCATATCAGTTAATACTGGCATATGACCTAAACTGACTAATAAAAAAACTAGACTAATTAATTTTTTAAGCATAAAATTTTGAAAATTAGATTATTTACTATATAAAGAATTATGCTTAAAGGTTCAATCGTAGCTTTAATAACACCATTTAAAAATAACTCAGTAGATTTAGATAAATATGTGTCTATTATTCATCACCATATTAAAAATGGAACGCAGGGTTTGGTGCCAGCCGGTACAACTGGTGAGTCACCTACTTTAAGACACGATGAACACAAAAAGATCATTGAAGTAGCCGTAAAGGAATCAAAAGGTAAAATACCAGTTATTGCAGGCACTGGTTCGAATTCAACTGAAGAAGCTATAGAATTATCTGAACATGCGGAAAAATCGGGTGCAAATGCTTTATTAATAGTTACGCCTTATTATAACAAGCCAACTCAAGAAGGTTTATATCAACATTATAAAAAAATTAATGACAAGGTGGGAATTCCAATAATCATATACAATATACCTCCCAGATCAGTAGTTGATATGTCAGTTGATACAATGGCTAGACTTTACGAATTAAAAAATATTACTGGTGTAAAGGATGCAACCGCTGATCTCGATAGAGTTGATCAACAATTAAAAAAAATGGGACCTGAATTTATTCAGTTATCAGGGGAAGATGCAACTGCTTTAGAATTTAATTTAAGAGGTGGGGTAGGCTGCATAAGTGTAACAGCGAATGTAGCTGCTAAACTTTGTTCAGAATTTCAAGAAGCATCTTTAAGTAAAAATAATAGCAATCTACTTTCAAAAGCTAAACAAATTAATGAAAAATTAATGCCATTACATAAGGCGTTATTCATCGAAAGCAATCCTAGCCCCGTTAAGTACGCTGCAAGTTTACTGAATTTATCTTCAGAAGATGTAAGATTACCTTTAGTTAAAATAACTGATAAGACTAAAAATGAAGTTAAAAAGGCATTAAAAATTGCAAACCTGTTTTAATGAAGGCAAAAAAAAAACTGGGTATCAAAATTGTTTGTAATAATCGAAAAGCTAGTTTTAATTATTTTTTTAAAGAGTTGTTTGAGGCAGGAATTGTTCTCAGGGGCTCAGAAGTTAAATCTCTAAGAGACGGCAAGGGCAATATTACAGACTCGTACGGTGTTGATAATAATGGCGAAATTTTTTTAGTTAATAGCTATATACCACATTACAAACAATCTAGTTATAATAACCATAATCCAAGAGATCTAAGGAAGCTTCTTTTTAAAAAAAAAGAAATTAATAAATTACTAGGAAATTTAAATAGGGAAGGATTAACTCTTATTCCAACAAAAATTTATTTTAAAAAAGGAAAAGCAAAAGTAGAAATTGCTGTTGCTAAAGGAAAAAAACTTTATGATAAAAGAAGAGTTAAAATGAAAAAAGATTGGGATAGGGAAAAAGCCAGAATATTAAATAGAAATAACAAATTATGATTTATTTAGGTATTGGATCAAATTTGAATTCCACTTTTGGAAATAGGTTTAAAAATATAGAATTAGCGATTAATTTTTTAAAAGAGAATAAAATTAAAATATTAAAAAAATCAAGTTTCTATGAGACTCAATCATATCCAAATAAAAAAGACCCCAAATTTATAAACGTTGTTATTTCAATAGATACAAATTTATCACCTATAAATTTAATGAAACTTTTAATTTCTATTGAACAAAAACTTGAGCGAGTAAGACATAAAAAAAATGACCCTAGAACATGCGATTTAGATATCATTGATTATAAAAAAAAGATTATTAATTTTAAAATGGGTGATGATAATTTAAATATACCGCATAAAAGAATGAATTTGAGGAATTTTGTTTTATATCCCCTCAGGGAAATCTCTCCAAGCTGGACCCACCCAATAAGCAAAAAAAATATCTCGTTTTTAATTGATAATTTAACAACCCCTAATAATGAGATTACAAAACTAAGTTTAAATGATATAATTGGTTATGTTAAATAATGAAGAACTTATAAAAAAAGTTAAGTCTTACAATAGATTTTTTGATCCAATTACTCTAACCAAAGCATATAATTTTGCTCTGACCGCACATAAAAATCAAAAAAGAGAAGAAGGTATACCATATGTAAGTCATCCTATTGCTGTTGCTAATATTTTGACAGAACTAAAATTAGATAGTGCGACTATTACCACTGGTTTATTACATGATACTGTAGAAGATACAAAAGCAACTTATGATACTGTTAGAAAAGAATTTGGAAAAGAAGTAGCAGATTTAGTTGAAGGTGTGACAAAAATTTCAGCCCTAGAAGAAAAAGCAGTTGAAAACTCCAAAGCAGAAAATTTTAGAAAACTTATACTCGCCACTTCAAAAGATATTAGAGTTCTGCTAGTAAAATTAGCTGACAGGTTGCACAATATGCGAACAATTTATTATCTTAAAGATGAGAATAAAAAAATAAGAAAAGCAAAAGAAACTATGGAAATCTACGCGCCACTGGCAGATAGAATGGGCATGAATAGAATAAGAGACGAGCTAGAGGATTTATCATTTTCAATTTTAAATACCGAAGCCAGAGATTTGATTTTGAATAGATTAGCACTAATTAAAAATAAAAGAGAAGATATAGTAAAACAAATATCTGATGAACTCATTAATTTGCTTAAATCTAATAATATCGAAGCAGAAATATATGGAAGGGAAAAAACTTCTTTTTCAATATGGAGAAAAATGCAATCAAAAAGGATTTCTTTAGAACAATTGACTGATATTGTAGGTTTTAGGGTAATTGTTAACTCAATAAATGATTGTTACGTAGCTCTCGGAGCTTTTCATAGTAAATACTCTGCAATACCAGGAAAATTCAAAGATTATATTTCAACACCAAAAATAAACCAATACAAATCAATTCATACCGCTCTTATTGGGCCAATGAAAAAAAGAATTGAAATACAAATAAGAACAAGACCAATGCATGAATTTGCCGAGAGAGGTATAGCTTCCCATTGGAGATATAAATCATCTGAAAAATTTTCTGAATTATCTTGGAAAGAATATGACTGGTTGAGAGATTTGGTTGATATTATTGAAAGCGGAGGTAGTCCAGAACATTACTTTGAATTTACTAAACTACAAATGTTCCAAGATAACGTTTTTTGTTTTACTCCAAAGGGTGCGGTAATTAAATTACCAAAAGATGCCACCCCAATTGATTTTGCATATGCTGTCCATACTAATATTGGTGATGCAGCAATAAGTTGTGAAATCAATGGGAAGTCCTCTCCTTTACAATCAACTTTAAAAAATGGTGATATGATAAAAATTATCACCTCTAAAAAAGTTTCTCCATCATTGCACTGGCTCTCATTTTCAAAAACTGGCAAAGCCAGAGCATCAATAAGAAAGCATTGGCAAGGAAGACTAATGGACAATAAAGTTGATAAAAAAGAATATACATCTACATTGTCAATCCAATTACCCCATAAACCTGGAATTTTAGGCAAAGTAAGCACTTTGATTGGATTAAACGGAGCTAATATCATTAATATTGAAATGACAAAAAGAAGCAAGGATTATCTACAATTCCTATTTGATATTCAAATAAAAGATTTAAAAAACTTCACAAACTTGATAAGTCAATTAAAACAACAAGAATTAAAATTTGAAGTAATTCGCCACAAAAAGAAAAAGTATGCTTTCATACAAAGAGTCATTAAAAATTTTAAAAGAGACTAATGCTCTAATAGAAGGGCACTTTATTTTATCATCTGGACTTCATAGTGAAAAATATGTTCAATGTGCTAAATTATTAAGTCATCCACACAAAGCAGAAAAACTATGTTTATCACTCTCAGAAAAAATTAAAGAAAGTTTTCCTCAAATAGATTTAATATTATCCCCGGCTATGGGTGGCATTATAATAGGTTATGAAATTGCTAAAATTCTAAAAATAGAATCCATTTTTGCAGAAAGAGTTGATGGTATTTTTAAATTAAGAAGAGGTTTTGAAATAAAAAAAAATCAAAAAGTATTAATAATTGAAGATGTAATAACTACTGGAAAATCAAGTTTAGAATGTGCAGAAATTATTACTAAATATTCTGCGAATCTAATAGGATATGGATGTATTATTGATAGATCTAATGGTAAAAGTTTAATTAAAAAAAATATTGTATCGCAAGTTCAAATAAACATCCCAACATATACTAGTGACAAAATACCCAAACATTTGTCAAAAATTGATCCCATAAAACCTGGAAGTAGGAAATTGTAATGAAGTTTACAAGACTTGGCGTGAATATTGATCACGTTGCCACTGTAAGAAATGCAAGAGGTGAAAATTATCCAAGCCCGCTTAGGGCTGCCATAAAGGCACAAAATTATGGAGCAGACTCTATAACTATACATTTAAGAGAAGACAGAAGACACATTAGAGAAAAAGATTTATCCGAAATTAACAAAAAACTTAAAATTCCGCTAAATTTGGAGATGTCACCTACATTTTCAATGTTAAAGATTTGTTTAAAACACAGGCCAAAGTATGTTTGTTTAGTTCCTGAAAAAAGAGCTGAAATTACTACAGAAGGGGGTTTAAACATTAAAAAGAAAATTAAAGTTTTAAAAAAAATTGTTAAAAAATTAAAGAAAGCAAGAATTAGATCAAGTTTGTTTATTGAGCCAAATATTAAAGATATTTTGCTTGCTAAAAAGATAAACGCTGATTGTATTGAAATTCATACTGGCAAATTCTGTAATCTTCATAATAAGAAGCTTAATACAAAAAAAGAGTATAAAAGAATCAAAGATGCAGTCAATTTCGCAAACGAATTAAACATAGATGTTCATGTTGGTCACGGAATAACTTTTTCGTCAGCTAAATTACTTTCAAAAATAAAAGGTATAAACGAATTTAATATTGGACATTTTCTTATTGGGGAGTCAATTTTTATAGGTTTAAAAAAATCAATCAATAAATTTAAAAATTTAATAAAAAAATGAACATTTATGGTATAGGCACAGACATTGTAAATATTGATAGAATTAAAAAAATATTTCGTCAACGTGGAGATACATTTAAAAATAAAGTCTACACGAACTTTGAGATTAGTAAATGCAATAAACGAAAAAATAAAAATGAGTGTTTTGCTAAAAGATTTGCTGCTAAGGAAGCTCTTTTTAAAGCTGTTTCAAAAAGTAACCAGCTTCAATTCAAAGATGTTGAAATTAGAAACAACAAACTTGGCGCACCTGAATTTAAAATTAAAGGGAATTCATTAAAAAATTTAAAAAAAATCTTTAAAAATAAAAAATTTAAAATTCACTTGTCTCTTTCTGATGATAAACCATGGGCTGTTGCATCCGTAATAATTTTTTTGTACAACAAATAAAATGATAAATAAAATTATTGATAATTTTAAAACATTATTTATAGCTCTTGTAATTGCTGTAATTATTAGATCATTATTATTCCATCCTTTTTACATTCCATCATCATCAATGGAACCTACTTTGTTGGTCGGTGATAGAATTTTTGCATCTAAGTTTTCTTATGGATATAGCAAACATTCTTTTCCATTTAGTCCGCCTTTGTTTAAAAATAGAATTTTTTATTCCAAACCAGACTATGGTGATCTGATAATATTTAAAACACCCTCGGATAATCGGACTGACTATATTAAAAGATTAATTGGACTTCCTGGCGATGAAATACAATTTAAAAATGGCAATCTTTATATAAATAATGTGCTAATTAACAAAACAAAGTTAAATAATAAGTATGAAATTAGATGTGGTGGTTTTGACTATCAAGAAGTTAATGCTTTCGAAGAAATATTGCCTAATGGTAAAAGTTATATTGCAGTTTACAACAAAAAAGGAACGATGCAAAACTCTGATAAATATATTGTACCAAAAAAACATTATTTTTTTTTAGGGGATAATAGAGATTGTTCAAAAGATAGCAGGTATCTTTCATCTGTTGGTTACGTTAATGAAAATAATATAGTCGCTAAAGCACAAATAATTTTTTTTTCTAATGATACAATTATTAACAGACTTTATAAATTCTGGAATTGGCAAGAATCTTTGCGATTTGAAAGGTTTTTTAAAAAGTTAAAATGAAATTAAACATTAAACAAATACAACAAATAATTAAAATAACATTTTTAAATAAAAACCTTCTAGAAAGAAGTTTAATACACAAAAGTTTTGATAAAAATTACAATAATGAAAAATTAGAATTTCTAGGTGATAGAGTTATAGGATTAGTTATATCAAAAAAATTAATTTCTCTTTATCCAAATGAAAGTGAAGGTGTCATAGATAAAAAATTTGCTAATTTGGTTAACAAAAAAACCTGTGCAAAAATTTCAAATATAATTAATTTGAAGAAATTTATAAAAACAGGAAATTCATATAAAAATGTAAAATCATCTGATGAAAAAATTTTAAGTGATGCATGTGAGGCTTTGATTGGTGCTATATATCTAGACCAAGGATTTGATGTAACAGAAAAATTCATTTTGAATAAATGGGAACCTTTTATTAAAAAATCAAATATTTTAGAAATTGATTCTAAAACTAAGTTACAAGAATATTCTTTAAAAAAATTTAAAGAGCTTCCTATTTATAAAAGTTTCAAGCAAGTAGGCCCAAATCATAATCCAATGTTTAAGGTTCAGGTAAATATAAGAAATTCTAGAAAAATTATTGGTTATGGTAAATCAAAAAAACTTGCTCAACAAAATGCTGCTTTACGCCTCATAAAAACTTTGAAATAAACTTATGTATTGGGAAGACGAAGCATTTATTGTATCTAAAAGAAAATTCAGAGAAAATGCTATAATTTTAGAAGCGTTTACAAAAAAATATGGAAAAGTAAGCGGAATTGTATATGGGGGCAATTCAAGAAAAATTAAAAACTATCTCCAGCTTTTAAACAAGATATTCGTTGTCTATAAATCAAAAAATGAAAATCAAATAGGATATTTTACAACTGAATTAATACAAGCTATTTCACCAAAATTTTTTAATAATAAGAATAAAATTTTATGTGTAAATTCTTTATCATCTATATTAAAAATACTGCTTCCAGAAAACCAAACATATGAAAATATATATATTTCTTTAAATAATCTTTTAAGTAAACTTGAAACTCAAAATTGGCTTCTTCATTATCTTAATTGGGAAATTAATTTAATTAATGAGTTAGGTTATGGTTTTAAAATTGAACCAAGAGATTATAAAAATTCTGATAAAAACAAAATTTTAAATATTAAAATTGATAATATTGAATATAAAATACCTAATTTTTTAATTAATAAAAACTTTACAGGTGTAAATTCTAATGATGTCTTAGATGGATTAAACTTTTCTCGTAATTTACTTAATAATAAATTTTTTTACCCAAATAATATTAGATTACCTTATTCAAGAATTTTATTAGAAGATTAAATTTAGAAAAATTATTTTAATTCCTTAGCAATTTTAATTGCAAAATAGGTAACTATAGCTGATGCTCCTGCTCTTTTAATTGACATCAAACTTTCCAGAATAGCTTCTTTTTTTAAAATATCTTTTTCAATAGATTGAGCTATCATCGTGTACTCTCCGGATACCTGGTAACCAAATACTGGTATTTTAAAATTATCTTTTACCGATTTTATGATATCTAAATAAGGGAGCGCTGGTTTTACCATTACAAAATCAGCACCCTCTTTGATATCAAGCGCAACTTCTCTCAGAGCTTCTGAGGAATTTTTGTAATCCATCTGATAACTTTTTTTATCACCCTTAAGATTTTTTTTTGATCCAATAGCATTTCTAAATGGTCCATAAAAATTTGAAGCATATTTAGCTGCATATGATAAAATTTGAACATTTTTAAAATTATTTTTGTCTAATATTTTTCTTATTATACCAACTCTTCCATCCATCATGTCCGAGGGTGCTATAACATCGCATCCCATTTCTGCTTGAAGCAAAGCTTGGCTTGATAAAATCTCAATAGTCTCATCATTTAAAATTTCTTGATTTTTTATTATTCCATCGTGACCATGATTTGTATAAGGATCTAAAGCTACATCAGCCATAATACCTATATTCGGATTATTTTTTTTAATTTTTCTTATAGCTTTGCATACTAGATTGTTTTCATTTAAACCTTCACTTCCTGTAGAATTTTTTTTCTTATTTGGTGTATGTGGAAAAATTGCAACTAAAGGAATCTTTAATTTACTAGCTTGGTTAACGATGTGACCTAATTTATCTATAGAGTATCTAAATACACCGGGCATAGCTCTTATCTTTTCGATTTTATTTTTTCCCTCGGTCACAAATATTGGTAAAATCAAGTCACTAACTGATAAGTTGTTTTCAGCCACCAATCTTCTGCTCCAATTGTACTTGCGATTCCTTCTCAATCTTAAACTTGGATAACTTCCTAATATCTTCATTTTATATTCTAAAAAAAATTGTATAATGCGACAAATATAATATTATTTAATTAACTGAAAGTGTATTAATTACATATATGTCAAAGTCAACCACCTTTAATGATTTCTATCAAGTACCTAATGTAGCTTTTGATATAACTAAATTAAGAGCTGATCTCGAGAAAATTTTAAAAAAATCTAAATATCAAACATTAGGAATAACAAACTTTCACGCTATCCCTATGAACAAAATACCTGGCGACGATAATTCAATAGCAGGACATAATGTTAGAGGTGTTTACTGGACAAAACCAGATGAGACTGGAAAAGAAGTAATGAGAGACAAGCCAATTGATGAGTCAAAATATACAGAACTAGTCAGTGAATTTAAAAATACGTATTTTGAGGAAGTTTATAAAGTTCTGAGATCTAAATTTAAACTTGGAAGAGTAAGATTGTTACTAAAAGAACCTAGATCAACACTTAGTTGGCACAAAGATCCTGAACCAAGACTCCATGTTCCTATTATAACCAATCCTGGATGCAAGATGGTTATAGAAGATGTTGCTAAACATATGCCCGCTGATGGAAAAGTTTGGATAACAAATAACACGAGATATCATAATTTTTTTAATGGTGGTGAACAAAACAGAATCCATATTGTAGCTTGTTTACTAGAAAATAGATTTAATTGATTTGAAGTTATTATTTAAAAAAATATCTATATCATCAGATCATGCCGGTTTTAAATTAAAAGAAACAATAAAACAAAATCTCAAAAAAAAGAAAATCAATATAGTCGATTTAGGCCCTAAAACAGATACATCCGTTGACTACCCTGATTTTGCGAAGAAGGTTGCCAGAAACATTGCGTTAAAAAAAAGCAACATGGGTATATTAGTTTGTGGATCTGGCACAGGAATGGCCATGTCAGCTAATAAATTCAAAAAAATAAGAGCTGCTGTTTGCTATAATATAGATTCAACACGTTTGTCTCGAAAGCATAATAATGCTAATATAATAGCTCTAGGATCAAGATTAACTAAAAAATCTACTGCTTTAAAATTAGTTAATATTTTTCTTAGTACAAAATTCGAAGGTGGTAGACATCTTAGAAGAACAAAAAAAATATAAAAAGTTAATGTGCTATGTCAAAAACCAAAAGTGATATTAATGGAAGTTATCAGGATTACTTCGACAAAAATTTGTCGTTGAGAGATCCAGATTTATATAATTCAATTAAGCTTGAGCTTCAAAGACAACAACAACACATAGAACTTATTGCATCCGAAAATATTGTTTCCAAAGCAGTTTTAGATGCACAAGGATCAATTCTTACAAATAAGTATGCCGAAGGATATCCAGGAAAAAGATATTATGGTGGATGTGAGTTTGTTGATAAGACTGAAGAACTAGCTTTAGAGAGAGTAAAAAATCTATTTAATTGTAAATATGCAAATGTACAACCTCATTCGGGCGCACAAGCAAATGGAGCAGTGTATCTTGCTCTATTAAATCCTGGAGACACAATACTTGGTATGAGTTTAAATTCCGGTGGACACTTAACCCACGGAGCAAAAGTTTCACTGTCAGGAAAGTGGTTAAAATCTTTTCATTACGAGGTAGATAAAGAAACAGGACTTATTGATTATGATCAAGTTAAAAAATTAGCGATAGAGCATAAACCAAAAATATTAATTGCTGGTGGTAGTGCATATTCAAGAATAATAGATTTTAAAAAATTTAGAGAAATTGCTGACAGTGTTAATGCCTATTTAATGGTAGACATGGCCCATTTTTCTGGTTTGGTTGCTGGAAGAGGATATCCAAATCCAGTTGAGTTTGCAGATGTAGTTACCTCAACAACTCATAAAGTTTTAAGAGGTGGACGTGGAGGTATTATTTTAACAAACAGAGAGGATTTAATTAAAAAATTTAATTCAGCTGTTTTTCCCGGATATCAAGGCGGACCTCTCATGCATGTAATAGCAGCAAAGGCTGCAGCATTTCATGAGGCACTTCAACCAAGTTTTAGAGATTATATTAAATCTGTTCTTGCAAATGCAAAAATTTTATCAGAAACACTTAAAAACAATGGGTTTAAAATTTTTTCAGGAGGAACCGATACACATTTAATGCTAGTAGATTTAAGACCTTTTAAAGTAACAGGTAAAGCTGCTGAAATAAGCTTGGGCAGAGCAAACATAACTTGTAATAAAAACGGCATTCCTTTTGATACTGAAAAGATGACCATAACATCTGGTATAAGACTTGGTTCCCAGGCAGCCACAACAAGAGGTTTTGGGTTAAATGAATTTAAAAAAGTTGGAGATTTAATCACCAAAGTAATCAAAGGTTTATCTGAAAGTCCAACTGATAATAGCAAAACTGAGTCCGAAGTTAAGAAAGAAGTAATTGAACTTTGTTCTAAATTTCCTATATATAATCATTTATTTAAAAATTAATTATGATTTGTCCTTTCTGCAAAGAAAAAGATACTTCCGTTGTGGACTCTAGGCCAACAGAAGATGGAACTGCTATTAGACGAAGAAGATTTTGTACCTGCAATGGAGGTATGAGGTTTACTACGTTCGAGAGAGTTCAGTTTAGAGAACTAAGCGTAATAAAAAAAAATGGTAGAAGAGTCCCTTTTGATAGAGAAAAATTAGCTAAGTCTATATTTACAGCTTTAAAAAAAAGACCTATTGATCCAGACACAATAGAAAAAGTTGTTTCAAGAATGTCTAGAGAATTAGAAGAAATGGGACAGTCAGAAATACAATCTAGTGTTATAGGAAAAAAAGTTATGGATACCCTTAAAGATCTAGATAAAATCGCTTACGTAAGATTTGCATCTGTATATACAAATTTTAAAGAGATTGGAGAGTTCGGAGAATACATCGAAGAATTAGATGGCGATATAAAGAAACGAACTTAAAATTAAAAATCTCAATATTCAATTAAAAATCTAATGAAAAATAATACTTTAGACCAACACAAAAAATTTATGAAGCTAGCTTTTAAAAAAGCTTATAATAATCTTGGATCAACAAATGAAAACCCTTCCGTTGGATGTATTTTGGTAAAAAATGGATCGGTTATTTCATCTGGTCATACTTCTATAAAAGGAAGACCTCATGCTGAAATAAATGCTTTAAATGTCAAAAAAAATTTTAAAAATTCAATTTTATACTCAACTTTAGAACCATGTGTTCATTATGGGAAAACCTCTCCTTGTGTAAACAAAATTATAAAAAAAAAAATTAAAAAAGTTATTTATCCGTTAGCAGACTATGATTTACGAACAAAAAATAAAGCTAAATTAATATTAAATAAAAATAAAATATCAGTAAAAGTTGGTGTTTTAAAAAAAGAAGCAAAGTCTTTTTATAAAAGTTATTTTCTAATGAAAAATAATAACCTTCCGCTTCTCGACGCAAAAATTGCAATCTCAAAAGATTATTTTTCTGTAAATAAAAAAAAAAAATGGATTACAAATTCATATTCTAGGAAAAGAGTTCACCATATTCGCTCCAAATATGATTGTATTCTGAGCACTTATAAATCTGTTAATAAAGATAATTCTGAATTGAATTGTAGAATAAATGGATTGGAGAAATATAGCCCCAGTAGAGTGATAATTGATAAAAATTTAAAACTTAAAAAAAATCTAAAATTATTTAAATCTGCAAAAAAAATAAAGACTTTTATCATTACATTTTCGAATAATAAAAAAAAAATAAAATATTTTAAATCTAAAAATATTAAAATTATTAATTTTAAAAAAGATGTTGGTATTATCCCTTACAAGGAAATACTTATGAAGATAAGAAAAAAGGGTTTTTCCAGGATTTTGTGTGAAAGTGGTTTATTTACAACCAGCGAGCTTATTAAACAAAAGCTAGTCTATAATCTATATGTTTTTCAGTCATCTAGTCTCATTAAAAAAAATGGTAAAAATTCGTATAAAAGTATATTGAACAAAATAAAAAATAAGAAAAAAAAATATACTCAAGTAAATTTACTTGGAGATAAATTTTATAATTATAAGATAAAATAAATGTTTAACGGAATAATTTATAATCAGGGTTTAATCAAAAGTATTAAAAAAAATCCTAAATATGTAAGCGGCAGCTTAGTTGTTGAGGTCAGCTCAAATATCAATTTTAAGGAATCTGATATTGGAGAATCAGTTTCCTGTGATGGTGTATGCTTGACATTAATTAAAATCCTAAAAAAATCTTTTCTTTTTTACCTATCTAAAGAAACTTTAAAAAGATCAAATTTTAAAAATATCAAAATTGGAAAAAAAATTAATATTGAGAAGTCACTACACCATGGAAAAAAAATCTCAGGTCATTACGTTCAAGGACATGTGGATACAACTGCAGAAGTTAAAAATATTAATGTGATTGATAAATCATGGATTGTAAGGTTTTCGCTAAATAAAAAATATAAAAACTTTGTAGTTGAAAAGGGTTCAATTTCAATTAATGGTGTTTCTTTGACAATATCAAAACTTAAAAATAATTTTTTTGAAATATCTATTATTCCTCATACATTAAAGTTAACAAATCTTATTAATTTAAAAAAGGGTGATTTAGTTAATATAGAATTTGATATGATCGGAAAGTATTTAAATAATATTTACAAATAACATGAAAAAAAATTCTTCGACTATAAAAGAAATCATAAGAGATGCTCAAAAGGGTAAAATGTTTATTTTAGTTGATAATAAAGATAGGGAGAACGAGGGCGATCTTGTTGTTCCGGGATCTAAAATAAACCCAATAAAAATTAATTTTATGGCAAAACATGGAAGAGGTTTAATATGTTTGGCATTGACTTCCCAAAAGGTAAAAAAACTTAATTTACCTTTAATGTCTTTAATAAATAAATCGAGAACACAGACTGCTTTTACCGTTTCTATAGAATCAAAACGAGGAATTTCAACTGGTATCTCAGCCTATGACAGATCTAAAACTATAAAAGTTGCAATTAAACCATCCTCTTCCAAAAAAGATATCGTTTCACCCGGACATGTTTTTCCATTAGTTGCTAAAAATGGCGGTGTTCTTGAAAGAGCAGGACATACTGAGGCTTCAGTAGATATATCTAGGTTAGCCAAATTAAATCCAAGTGCAGTTATATGCGAAGTAATGAACGAAGACGGAACAATGGCAAGATATAATGATCTTGTACCTTTTGCAAAAAAACATAAACTAAAAATTGCCGAAATAGAAGATTTAATATCTCATAGACTTAAGAATGAGAGATTAATAAAAATTGTATCAAGCAAGAAAATTAAAGTTAAAAATTACGGAAATTTTGATTTAAAAACTTTTAAAAATATTTTAGATGGATCAGAACACTATGCTATTATTAAGGGTAAATTTTCAGCAAACAAACCATCTAGAGTAAGAGTTATATCAACAAATATAATTAATAGTTTCTTTAACTTTAACAAAGATATTTACAAAAGCTCCTTAAAATATTTAAATAAATTTAATAATTTTGCCTTAATTTTGGTAAAAGGGAATAACCAAACAAATACCAAATCTGAAAATAGCAATATATTAAGATATTATGGTGTTGGTGCTCAAATTATTAAAGAACTAAAAATTAAAAAAATGATATTAGTGTCTAGATCAAAAAAACGTATAATAGCTCTAAAAGGATATGGTATTAAAATTATAAAACAGGAAATTATAAAATGAAGATTTGTATTGTTATTTCAAATTATAATAAAGATATCACTGATGGAATATTAAAGAGTGCCAAAAAAGAATTAGAAAAATTTAAAACCGTAAGGATTAAAATAATAAAAGTTCCAGGTGCATTTGAAATACCTGTTGTGATATCAAAAATGATTAGAAAATTTGATGGTTTTATTGCCATTGGTTGTATTATAAAAGGTGAAACTGCAAATTTTGATTTAATTAGCAATGCTATAACTAATGGAATTATGAAAATATCAATTAATCAAAAAAAACCAATAGGTAATGCAATATTAACAGCATACGACAAACTACAAGCAAAAAAAAGATTTATGAGAGGAAAAGAGTCTGCAAGAGCTGTAATAGAAGTTCTTAAAATAAATTAATGTTTAAGACAAACTTTAATAATAATCCAAGAATTATTGTTGTACAAAAACTTTATAGTTATTTTTTAAACAATGAAACAAAGTTAACCTACCCCAAACATAGATACAAAAAATTTATTAAAGATACAGTTACAGGCACTATAGAAAGAGAAGAACTTTTACTTGAAAATATTGTTTCAATACTTAAAAATGAATTTAAACCATCAAGAACAGATTTAATTTTAAAAATTATGATTCTTTCGGCAACTTTTGAGCTTATGTTTAGCCACAAAACACCAGATAAAGTAGTTGTTAGTGAATACATCAAAATTTCAGATTTCTTTTTAGAAACTGCTCACAAAGGCTATTTAAACGCAATTTTGGATAAGATTGCTAAAAATGTAAGAAAAGATGATGAATAATGTCTTGCCTTTTATGTTGTTTTTTGGCAATTTTCTTTTTTTTAAGAAATCATTAGTGGAGATACATCATTGGAAAATTTATATTTAATAATATTAGCTGGTATTATCGCAGTAGTTTATAGTTATTTTCTAAGTAACCAAATAGTTTCGTCAAATCCAGGTAATGCACGAATGCAAGAGATTGCAGAAGCAATTCAAATTGGAGCCAAAGCTTACCTTAACAGACAATATAAAACTATAGCAATTGTCGGTGTAGTTGTTTTAATTATAATTAGTTATTTTTTCAGTTTACTTGTTGGACTAGGATATTTAATTGGTGCTGTATTATCTGGTGCCGCAGGTTATGTAGGAATGTTAATTTCTGTTAAGGCAAATGTTAGAACCGCCGAAGCATCAAGAAAAAGTTTGCAAAGTGGTCTTACAATGGCTTTTAAATCGGGAGCAATTACTGGACTATTGGTTGCGGGTTTAGCTCTTTTAGCTATTTCTCTATACTATTGGGCACTCTTAATTTTTAAAGTTGATAGTAGAGAATTAATAAATGCTTTAATAGCTCTAGGATTTGGAGCATCGCTTATTTCAATTTTTGCAAGACTAGGCGGTGGTATTTTTACAAAAGGCGCTGATGTAGGCGCTGATTTAGTAGGAAAAGTTGAAGCTGGAATACCAGAAGATGATCCAAGAAATCCTGCAGTTATAGCAGATAATGTTGGAGATAACGTAGGTGATTGCGCAGGAATGGCAGCAGATTTGTTTGAAACATATGCTGTAACAATTGTTGCGACAATGGTGTTGAGTTCGATTTTTTTTATAAACAATACAGATATGATGATCTATCCACTCGCAATAGGCGGTGGATGTATTATTGCATCCATAATTGGAACTTTTTTCGTAAGATTAGGTAAAAGTAAAAATATAATGGGTGCTCTTTATAAGGGTTTTATAGTGACAGCTATTATATCATTAATTCTGCTTTATCCAATCACATCACATGTTATTGGATTAGAAAATATTTTTAATGTTAGCGGCAAAAGTTTTTCAGGTATGGATTTGTATTATTGTGGAGTAGTTGGTTTAGCAGTTACTGGTTTAATTATATGGGTTACAGAATATTATACTGGAACTAATTATAGACCTGTCAAAAGTGTAGCAAAATCATCAACGACTGGCCATGGAACTAATGTAATTCAAGGTTTGGCTGTTTCAATGGAAGCAACTGCATTACCAGCACTAATAATTGTTTCAGGCATAATAATTACAAACGAACTTGCTGGTTTATTTGGTATCGCAATAGCAGTAACAGCCATGCTTGCATTGACCGGAATGGTAGTAGCACTAGATGCCTATGGACCAGTTACAGATAATGCCGGTGGTATAGCTGAGATGTCTAAATTACCGAAAAATGTTAGAAAAACTACAGACGCTTTGGATGCTGTTGGTAATACTACAAAAGCAGTAACCAAAGGTTATGCTATTGGTTCAGCAGGTTTGGGTGCTTTAGTTTTATTTGCGGCATATACTGAAGATATAAAATTTTTTTCCACAGTAACAGGTTCAAAACTTGAAGGCGTTAATGTAAGTTTTGATTTATCTAATCCTTTTGTTGTTATAGGCCTTTTAGTTGGTGGAATGCTACCATATTTGTTTGGCTCAATGGGTATGCAAGCAGTTGGTAGAGCAGGGGGTGCTGTAGTAATTGAAGTACGAAGGCAATTTAAAAAAATACCAGGTATTATGAAAGGTAAAAGAAAACCTGATTATGGTAGATTAGTTGATCTACTCACTAAAGCTGCAATTAAGGAAATGATTATTCCATCATTATTGCCAGTACTATCTCCGATTGTTCTTTATTTGATTATCTATTGGATTGGAGGACTCGAAGCAGCTCTATCTTCTCTTGGAGCTATGCTTCTTGGAGTAATTGTAACTGGATTATTTGTGGCTATATCAATGACAGCTGGAGGAGGTGCATGGGATAATGCAAAAAAATTTATTGAAGATGGAAATTATGGCGGTAAAGGTTCTGAGTCACATAAAGCAGCAGTAACAGGCGATACCGTTGGCGACCCATATAAAGACACAGCCGGCCCTGCAGTTAATCCAATGATAAAAATTACAAATATTGTAGCCTTACTTTTATTAGCCGTTATATCTCATTAACTATTAATTTTCTTCTTTATTTCTTGTGAAATATTAAAAGTAACGACTTTTCGAGCACTTACTTTATATTCAATTTGTGTTTTTGGATTCCTTCCAATTCGCTGTTTTTTATCTAAAATTTTAAAAGTACCAAAACCAGATATTTTTACTTTACCATCTTCGACTAAACCTTCTGCTATAATGTGAAAAAAATTATCCAAGATTTTCTTTGAAATTGAACCTGGAATACCTAATTCTTTTTGTATTTTTCTTAACAGATAAATCTTAGAAAGATTATCCCTTTTCATTAATATTATTAGTATGATCTAGATTTTGTTTAATTATTTTGATTAAATTTCCTTTTGCAATTTTATAACACAGTTCGACAGAGTATGAGAAACCCAATGAGTCTGTTCCACCATGACTTTTTACCACAGGTCCGTTCAATCCTAGTAAAATTGCACCATTATATTTTCTAGGATCTAATTTATTTTTAAATTTTTTTAAAGAAAAGTAAGAAAAAATAATTGATAATTTTGAATAAATATTTTCTGATAATGATGCTTTTAAATTTTTTGTAATAAAATTAGCTACACCTTCGGCCGTTTTTAATGCGACATTTCCTGTAAAGCCATCTGTAACAATGACGTTAGATTTCGAGGATGTAATTTGATTTCCTTCAATATATCCGTTAAACTTAAAATCTCCAAATTGCTCTAAAGTTTTTAATTTTGAAAATGCATTTTTTAAAGTTTCTGTACCTTTCAATTCCTCAGAACCAATGTTGAGAAGTGACACTTTAGGAATTTTGTCTTGAAAAATAGATTTATACAAAGCAGCGCCCATTTCAGAAAAATCGATAAGATTTTTATCACTACATTCGACATTAGCACCTAAATCTAAAACAATGTTCAAACCATCATCACTGGGCCATAGTCCAGCTAGAGCGGGTTTATCGATACCTTCCATTGTTTTTAAAATCATTTTTGACATCACTAATAAGACACCAGTATTACCTGCTGATAAAGTTACATGTGAACCTAATGAATTCTGTGAGCTAATGCTTTCCCACATACTCGACCCTTTACCCTTCTTTATAGCTGAAAGCGCTGACAGTTCATTAGAAACAGTAATTTTTGTATCTATCAACTCAAAATTATTTTTTAAATATTTTAATTTTCCTATTTTTTCCTTAATAATATTTTCGTCACCAAATAAATAAAAATAATAGTCACTAATATTTTTATTTCTCTTTAAAAATAAATCAATGCCGAACAAAGTTTTATCAGGTGAATTATCACCACCCATTAAATCAATTGAAATTTTAACTTTATCTTTCATTTAAAATTTTGAAATTTAAAACTAAATTATTTATCTAGAATTTTTCTTCCATTATAGGTTCCAGATTTAAGGTCAATATGATGAGATAGTCTATACTCTCCACTTTTTTTATCTTCAACTACATTAACAGAAGTGATCGAGTGATGTGACCTTCTTTTATTTCTTCTAGATTTAGACGTTTTACGTTTTGGTACTGCCATTTTTTACCTATAATTAAAATTTATAGACCCATTTAGCATATTATTATTATCTAAATCAAAACAAAAATTCTGAAATTTCATAAAATAATCGGCTAATTTCTTTATGTTTTCTTCTCCTTTTTTGGTCTTACTTAAAAAATATTTTTTTATTAATATATCCTGATTATCACTGTTCTCAAATTTAACCAAAATATCATAAAAAATTTTGTTCATGTCCTTCATTTTTTTATTTACCGCAACATCACCAAATCCAAGCTCTCTAATATGATACTCAATATTTAAAAATATGTTATCAAATATTTCTTGTGATTTATTTTTATTATTTTCACTTTTAGTTTTTTTTAAAATTGTTGAAAGATGGAAAAAAATTAACAATATTCTTGTTTCAAAGTCATCATCAAGACCAATTTCTTCATAAAAAAATTTATTACGTGATAATTCAACTAATTTATTGTAAAGTTGATTATTATGTCTTTTATAAATAGCAAACATTTTAATATTATTTTAATATTATTTTTAACTATTTTTTTAACAAATTGTCAAAAGAATAGAGTCATTAAGACTCATGGTATATTTTATCTAGAAAATAGAGCAGAACTTTTAGATTTAAACAAAACTAACACAAATGATGTTATTAAAATACTTGGTCAACCACACTCAAAATCACTTAAAGAGGAAAATACTTGGATTTATATAGAGAGAACTAGAACAAGGGGAAAAATGCTTAAATTAGGACGTAACGTATTATTAAATAATAATGTCTTAGTACTTAAATTTAACAATTTTGGTTTACTTGAGGAAAAACTTTTTTACGACAAAACTAAAATGAATGAATATAAATTTGTTGAGGCAAAAACGGAAAACTCCGTAAGAAGGGGAAGTTTCCTAAAATCTTTTTTGACAAGCTTAAGAAACAAAATGTATAGCAATGCAAGAAAAAAATAAAAATGCATATAAAACAATTTCTGAGGCAGCAAAGGAAATCGGTTTAATAAATAAAAAAAATAAAAAAATTAACACGCATACGCTGCGTTTTTGGGAAAAAAACTTTAAACAAATAAAACCAAGAATCTTATCTGGAAATAGAAGATACTATTCTAATAAAGATATAGATTTTCTTAAGTTAATTTATGAATTATTAAAAAATCAACACTTTACGATACGGGGTGCAAAAAAAATACTTAATACTAAAAATTTTGATCTTGACGAAACCTTTGATGAAAGTGTAAAAAAGAAAAATTTTAAAGACTCAATTAGAAAAAAAACTGCTAAAATTAAATATATATTGAATAAAATAAAAAGAATAAATTAATGGCAAAAAAATCTTCAGTAAAAGTTAGGCTTGTTCCAGAAAAAAAACCTAATAGTTCATTTTTTTATTATGTTAAAAAACCTACCAAAGGTGAGAAGGCAAAAATTAAACTTAAGTTAAAAAAATATAATCCTGACACTAAAAAACACGAAATCTTTATCGAAAAGAAATTACCACCTCACAGTAAATAGATTTATTTCCTTTTATTAAAATTTCTAAACTCGTAACTTATAAATCCACGTATCATAGCAAGCCATATTCTTTCTGTCAGTTCTGTATCAATTTTTTTCGTTTTTGATTTCTTTTTTATATTCCTCAGAATTAGTTTAATTCTCTTTTTATCAACAATTTGTTTTTTATAGGTTTTTTCTTTTAATATTTTATTTACAAGATTTGTTCTTTTTTTTAGTATATCTAGTAACTTATTGTCTAAAGCATCTAGTTTTATTCTTATTTTATTTATATTTTTATTTTTCATGTAGCGACATAAATGATCATAAATTACAATTTAAATATATTATAACAAAATACACTATGGTTATAAAAAAAGAATATAATAATTTTATACTTAATTGGTTATATCTTCTATTATTCACTTTGTTTGTAATGGTTTTAGTTGGTGGACTAACAAGACTAACTGATTCAGGTTTGTCAATAACAAGATGGGATGTAGTAAAAGGTATACTTCCACCATTCAGCGCAAAAGATTGGAATGATGCTTTTAATCTCTACAAAGAAATACCTCAATTTTATATTCTTAACTCAAACATTAGCTTGGATGAATTTAAAATTATTTATTATTGGGAATATTTTCATAGATTAATTGGTAGAATTTTTGGTTTAATTTTTTTGATACCTTTTGTATATTTTTTAATTAAAAAAGTTTTTACAAATGAATATAATATAAAATTAGGTTTTTTATTTTTACTAATTTTACTCCAGGGGTTTATTGGTTGGTACATGGTACAAAGTGGTTTGACCGAAAACACAACTGTTAGCCATTTCAGATTGGCTCTTCATCTAAATCTTGCTTTAATATTGTATTCAGCAACTTTTTGGTATTTGTTAAATTTTAAAACTAACGTAAATAAAATTTTTTTCAAAATCAATAATGGTAGCAACTTCTTAATTTTATTCGTATTTTTAATTTTTTTACAAATTACTTTTGGAGCATTTGTTTCAGGATTAGATGCAGGTCAGATCTATCAAACTTGGCCATCTATGAACGGAAACTATTTTCCTGATGATATTGGATCTGGTGATCTAAATTTAAATAATATTTTTTATACCCATTCGTTTGTTCAGTTTATACATAGGAACATTGCTTATTTTATTTTGATATATTCAATTTTAATTTTATTTTATATTTTCAATAAAAGGAAAAAAAATCTATATTTACCCGCATTAATAGTTTTTTTATTTATTTTATTTCAAATGGCCATGGGTATACTTACTTTGGTTAGTGGGTTATATGTTGGTTACGCTTCAATGCACCAGCTATCAACTATTTTTTTATTAAGCTCAGCGGTATACCTATATCATAAATCTATAAACTAATTGACATAACAAATAATTAATTGTAATTATCCTCCAACTTATATGACCCCATTTATAAAAAAAAAAGATATTAAAAATAATTGGTACTTAGTAGATGCTAAAGACCTAATTGTTGGGAGATTAGCAGCATATATTTCAATTGTTTTAAGAGGAAAAAATAAATCAAAGTATCAACCAAATCAGGACAATGGCGATTTTGTAATTGTTACTAATATTGATAAAATTAAATTTACAGGAAAAAAACAAAACGATAAGAAATATTATAGACATACTGGCCACCCAGGGGGCATAAAGCAAACATCTCCGCAAAAACTTATGGAAAAAAATAAATCTGAGGATATATTAAGATTTGCAGTAAAAAGAATGTTACCAATTGGTCCTTTAGCAAAAAAACAATTATCTAAGCTTAAAATGTATTATGGCGAAAAACACCCACATGAGTCACAAAATCCAATTGAAGTTAAATTTTCAGAATTAAATAAAAAAAATATAATTAAAAACTGATGGAAGATATAAATTTACAAAGCTCTGGTAATAAAAGAAAAATTCATTTAAATTTTAAAGATAGCAAATATGCTACAGGTAGAAGAAAAAAATCTGTTGCTAGAGTATGGGTTAAAAAAGGATCAGGAAAAATTTACGTTAATGGAAAAGATATGATGCAATATTTTAAAAGGCCTTCTCACCAAATAGTAGTTACCAAGCCGCTCGAAGAAATTAACGGAACCGGATCTTTTGATGTAAAATGCAGTGTAAGAGGAGGCGGTCTTTCTGGACAGGCTGGCGCGATAATACATGGTATGTCCAGAGCGTTACTTGAAATTGATAGTACATATAAAAAAGCTTTGAAAAAGAGCAAACTTACTACTAGAGACTCAAGAAAAGTCGAAAGAAAAAAATATGGGCATAGAAAAGCCCGAAGAAGTTTTCAATTTTCTAAAAGATAAAACATTTATTTTCATTAAAATTAAAAGTGATATAAGGAATTTATGTCATTAAAAAAAATAAAAGTAGCAGTTGTTGGTGCGACTGGATATGTAGGTTTGGACCTAGTAAAGATTTTAGCAAATCATCCTAGAGTCAGACTTGATTATCTATGTGCACAAAAAAATTTAGGTAAAAAAATACATTTTTTTGATAAAAGAATTAAAAAAAAATTACCCAAAATATCTAATTATAAATATGTAGAATGGTCAAAAATAGATCTTCTTTTTACTTCATTACCCACTGGAGAGTCACAAATTTTAATAAAAAAACTAATCAACTTTAAAAATTTAAAGATTATAGATTTAGCAGCTGATTTTAGATTGAAAGACCCAAAAATCTATAAAGAATTTTATGGAAAGAAACATTTGTCGATAAATTTATTAAATTCATCTCTTTATTCATTATCAGAATTTGTTAAAAATAAAATCTCTAATTATAAAATTATTTCTTGTCCAGGATGTTATCCAACTACAGTTCAAATACCACTAATTCCATTAATTAAAAATAAAATGATTAAAAAAAATAATATAATTATAGATTCAAAGTCTGGTTACTCAGGAGCAGGTAAAAATTTAGAAAAGAAATTTACTCACAAAAACCTATACTCATCTATCCACGCATATGGTCCACCAAAACATAGACATACAAGTGAAATAGATCAACAATTTCAAAATATTTCAAATAAAAAGATAAGTTACATTTTTATACCTCATTTAATTCCAACATTTAGAGGAATGCTTTCGACAATTTACGTTGAAAAAGAAAATGGAGTAAGCGCTTTTAAAATTTATAAGTATTTAAAAAAAATACATAAAAATAATTTTTTTGTTAAAATTCTGCCTTTCAATAAAAAATTAGGGACTGAAAATGTAATAAATACAAATTTTTGTCAAGTTTCTGTTTGTTTATCTGGATCAAAGAATAAAGTAATAATTTTTTCTGCTATTGACAATTTAATAAAGGGTGCTGGAGGTCAAGCTGTTCAAAATATGAATATTTTATTTGGTTTTAATGAAAGTTTAGGTTTAGTATGAAGTTTTTGTTTCCTGTATTACTTTTATTAATATTTAGTTGTACTTCAAAGGGCACAAACCAAGTCTATATTTGTGGAGACCATCCATGTGTTAATAAAGCTGAAATGCGAGATTATTTTAAAAATAACATTTCCATTGAGGTATATACAGTAACATCAGAAAAAGAAAAAAAAGAGAGTTTAGGATTGGTTCAACTAAATTTATTAAAAGAAGATATGAAAAAAAATGAAAAAATTAATAAATCTTTATCAATAAAAAAAGAAAAGAAAAATATTGAAAAAATAATTAATGAAAGAAAAAAATTAGCAAAACTAAAAATTAAAAAAAATGAGAAAAAAGATGTTAACAAATTGAAACTTCCCGCTAAAGAAGCCAAGCTAATGAATAAAAAAATTAAAAAAACTAAAGAAACTGAAAAGACAAAAGAAAAAGTTACTTTTGTAAGATTATGTAAGAATCTTGATGAATGTGATATAGATCAAATATCTAAGATAATTATGAAAATGGGTAAAGATAAACCATTTCCTGATTTAACAACGCAATAAATTGAAATGAAAAATAAAAAAATTAACATTGCTATAGTCGGGTTAGGAAATATTGGTTTATACTTATATGAACATATAAATAAACACAGAGGTTTAATTGAAAAAAAAACAAATGTTAAATTAAATATAAAATATGTTTCCGCTAAAAATCCGTCAAAAAAACGAAGAATTAAAATACCAAAAATTAAATGGTTAAAAAATGCCCAGGAAGCTGCAATTAAAAAAGACATAGATATTGTAATTGAGCTTATTGGTGGTGCTGACGGAGCTGCAAAAAATTTAGTTTTTAATTCAATAAAAAATAAAAAACACGTAGTAACAGCGAATAAATCTTTAATTTCCAAGCATGGAGATAAATTATCAAAATTAGCAGAAGCTAAAAAAGTTAATTTAGAATACGAAGCTGCCGTAGCTGGTGGCGTACCTATAATAAGAACTTTAAAGGAAGGTTTGATTGGTAATAATATTAATAAAATCTATGGAATACTTAATGGAACTTCTAATTATATATTATCTAATATGGAAAATACTTCTTTAACATTTAAAAATGTTTTAAAAAAAGCTCAACAACTCGGCTATGCTGAGGCTAATCCTAAATCAGATTTAAATGGAGAGGATGTTAAATCTAAACTTCAGATATTAACTGCTTTAGCTTTTAATTCTTATATTAATAAATCAAATATTAACGTTGAGGGAATATCTAATATAGATCATATCGATATTAAAAATGTTAAATTATTAGGATATAAAATAAAACATCTGGGAGTTTCTGAGTTAAAAGATGGAAAAATAATTCAAAGAATTCATCCATGTTTAATCAAAAAAGACTCATATATCAGCAATGTTAATGATGTTTTAAATGCAGTAATTGTTGAGGGCAAACCTATTGGCAAATTTGTTATTCAAGGAGAGGGTGCTGGACCAGGACCTACAACTTCAGCTTTAGTTTCTGACATCTGTTCTATCCTTAGGGGAAATATAAAATTTCCTTTCTCAGTATCTGATGTAAATAGAAAACAAATTTCTCCATCTGATATATCAGACAAAACATTTTCATCTTATATTAGGTTGGATGTTATTGACAAAAAAGGTGTATTATCAACAATAACTAAAATTATGTCAAAAAATAAAATTTCAGTAAAAAGGTTAATACAAAACCCCTTTAAAGGAAAAAAAAATGCTTCAATTATTTTGATAACCCATAAGGCTCAAAATTTAAATCTTATAAAATGTATTAAAGATTTGGAAAATAAATCTTTTGTAATAAATCGGCCTAAATTCATAAGAATAGAAGAATTTTGAATACTATTGATCAAAAATATTTAAATAAATTTTTAAGAGTATGTGAAAGAGCTGCCTATGGCGCCTCTAAATTTAGGGGTAGGAATGATAAAATTGCAGCCGATCAATCTGCTGTTGATGAAATGAGATCTGAACTTAATAAAATAGATATGGACGGTCGTATCGTAATCGGAGAAGGTGAAATGGATGAGGCTCCAATGCTATTTATAGGGGAAAAATTAGGTAATAAAAAAGGGAACTCTTTAGATATTGCAGTTGATCCGTTGGAAGGAACAAATTTTACTGCAAAAAATTTACCTAATGCAATATCGGTTTTGGCTGTAGCAAACAGAAATTCTCTTTTATCTGCACCAGATACATATATGGATAAAATTGCAATAGGAGCTGGACTTCCTAATAATCTATTAGATTTGGATAACTCAGTAGAAAAAAATATTAAATTATTGTGTGAGGCAAAAAATACAAAACCTGAAGAAATTACTGCCTGTGTTTTAAAAAGGCCAAGACATGATAGCATCATTAAAAGTCTTAACAACTTGAATGTAAAAATCAAATTTATAGATGATGGTGATGTAACAGGTGTTATTTCTGTTGTTGATCCTTCCTCGTCAATTGATATTTATTTAGGCATTGGCGGTGGACCTGAAGGAGTATTAGCTGCAGCAGCACTTGATTGTTTAGGAGGTCAAATGCAAACAAGATTAGTTTTAAATAATAAAGATGAAATTAATAAAGCAAAAAAACTCGGTATTAAAGATTTAAATAAAAAATATAATATAGAAGATATGATTAAAGGCGACGTTATTTTCTGTGCGACCGGAGTAACTGATGGTGAGATGCTTAAAGGTATAGTAGATAAAGCTGAATTTTTCGAAGCATCCTCTTTTATTTTGCAGAAGAGTAGTAAAATTTCAAAAAAAGTAAAGAATTTAATAAAAAAATGAGAGAAAGTTCAGTTTCAGGTAAAAATTGGGTTTCTAAAAATTTTAACGAAGAAACTGTAGATTTTTTAAAGGAAAATTTTCAATTAAGTGAGATCGTGTCTAAACTATTGGCTATACGAAAAATTAAAATAGATGAAGTAAAACTTTTTTTAAATCCAAAAATAAAAAATTTATTACCAAATCCTTTTGTCCTTAAAGATATGGATAAAACGGTAAAAAGAACCATAAAAGCAATTGAAAATAAAGATAAAATTGGCATTTTTGGTGATTACGATGTTGATGGGGCAACATCAACTGCTCTGCTAGGTAACTATTTTAATGAAATAAAACAAACTTCTCAAATTTATATACCAGATAGAAAAACAGAGGGATACGGTCCTAGCAAGCTAGGTTTCGAAAAACTAATCACATCAGGTTCAAAAATTATTTTTACCGTTGATTGTGGGACTTTATCCTTTGAAACAATTCAGTATGCTCATCAAAAAAATATTGACGTTATAGTATTAGATCATCATCAATCCGAATTAAAATTACCAAAAGCTTTTTCTGTTGTAAATCCAAACAGATATGATGATAACTCCCAGTTAAATTATCTTTGCGCTGCTGGAGTTTGTTTTATGTTTTTGGTTGCTTTAAATAAAAATTTAAGAGAAATGAATTGGTTCAAAAAAAATAACATTAAAGAACCAGATTTAATAAATTTTCTTGATCTTGTATCCTTAGGAACTGTTTGTGATGTGGTTCCCTTAGTGGGTCTCAATAGAGCGATAGTTAGTCAAGGCTTGGAAATTCTTAAAAGAAAATCTAATCCCGGTATTAAAATTTTAAAAAACATTTGTGGAATTGAAAGCAATCTTACAACTTATCATTTAGGTTTCATTTTAGGTCCAAGAATAAATGCTGGTGGTAGGGTAGGAAGATGTTCACATGGAGCAAATTTGTTATTAAGTAAAGATTCTAAAGAAATATTTAAAATTGCCTCTGAATTAGAGAATTTTAATAATGAGAGAAAACTTATTGAAAACAAGATGTTAAAAAAAATTGAAAACTCTATTTCTATAAATCTCAAGGAACCAGTGATTGTTTTATCTGGACACAATTGGCATGGCGGCATTATTGGAATAATAGCATCTAGAATTAAAGATAAATATAACAAACCAACTATAATTATCTCTGTTGAAAATGGTTTTGGAAGAGCTTCTGCTAGATCAGTTTTAGGTTTTGATATAGGCCAAGTTATTATAAATGGTGTTCAAGAAAATATTTTGAGAAAGGGCGGTGGTCATAAAATGGCAGGTGGTTTTACAATAGACGAAAACAAAATAAATCAATTTAAAGATTTTATTAATAAAAAATTTATGAAAATACAAAAAAATCTACTACAAAAAAATATAATTTTTTTTGATACTAAAATATCGCCTTCTGCAATTAATGAAGAATTTTTTGAACAAATCAATTCATTATCACCTTTTGGCTCTGGCAACCCTGAGCCAAGATTTGTTATTGAAAATCTAGAGCCGCTGAAATCGTCTGTTGTAGGTGAAAGACATATTAAATCTTTATTATCATCGAAAGATGGTTCTGTAATTAAAAGCGTGACATTTAACGCAGTGAAAACAGATCTTGAAACCTATTTATTATCTAAAAAACGAAAAAAAATTAATATTTTTGGAAAATTAAGTCTTAATGAATGGAAAGGAAAGAAAAATGTAGAGTTTATTATCGACGATATTTCTGTTAATAAGACAATCAATAATTCGGTCCCATCG